>Ga0169931_10012453_pt1 | contig 11789 bp, 7 predicted proteins | sample Kivu_15m_20L_FD_129675 | JGI IMG/M metagenome (GOLD analysis project Ga0169931, IMG submission 129675) | Freshwater microbial communities from Lake Kivu, Western Province, Rwanda to study Microbial Dark Matter (Phase II) - Kivu_15m_20L... | ecosystem: Environmental > Aquatic > Freshwater > Lake ... | reverse complement strand
TTGTTATTATAAAATTTTGTATCACTATCTTCATCAATATTATTTTTAGGGTATCATCTATATTATGTTCTAGATTTGTAGGAACTAAAGGCTCTAAACCACGTAATAAAGATCTAAGTTCTCGTATAAGAAAATTTGTATATTAATCAAAATTAAATCTAGGTATAATAAAAGTATAATCACCAAAAACTAATAAAGTATTATTCCTATTCGATGGATCATAAACAAGTATCTAAGGTCTGCACGTCGCAATCATCTTCTGCAAAAGATTCAATAAAGAACTATCAGTTTTGCATACTTTTAACTAAGATTTATCAAAACATGCAAAATACTTGAAAGGAGTCTTAAAAAAGATCCAAGATTAATATAAATAATTCAAATTTTAACATCTATTCTAATAAAAATAACTACTTACTGCCATAAAATAAAGATAATCATCCCTATAATGGATAATAATGAATCGTAATGGCTTTAGAGGAGCTATAAGTAAATTAAAATATATCGGTAGTAATACCTCAGCAGTTCTACAAAATATTAACTGTAATTTAATCATAATCAATTGATAATTATATATCTTTATATATTTAATGATATCATGCATAATAATTTAAATGACTTTTCTTTTTTGCCTGAACTTGCATTATACCTTAAACATAATCTTAATGCTAAAGAGATGTTCCGCCACGACGTAATGCATTCATACCTGCTTATACACATACTGCTTTTAACATAGCACCATTAAAGTCTTAAGTTGATCTTGCTATATTATATGATATTTACCTAATTAAACAAAATTGATTTATTTATGATTCATCTTTCTTGAATGAATTCTTAAGATTTGGACTCTAGCATCTTAATTAGGTAATGGGAATTATATTTTTCTATCTAATCTACCTGATCTCATCAAAGCAGGATCAAGAACATCAGGTCTATTAGTAGCACAAATAACTTTAATATCATCATTAGGTGAAAATCTATATAATTAAGTAGATACCCATCTAAATGATTAAGTAATTATAACATAGTTCTTTGAACTTAACGATCTCCAGATTTATCATTATCAAATCTTTTAGTACCAATAGCATCGATTTAATCAATAAAAATAATTGTTGGAGCTTTTTATTTTGCTAAGGCAAATGCATCTCTGACCATCTTTGGACCATCACCTATGTACATTTGGACTAAATTTGATCCAGCAAGTTTTAAAAAAGTAGCTTTGGTTTGACCTGCACAAGCACGTGCCATCATAGTTTTTCCAGTTCCTGGTGGACCGAACATCAAACATCCTTTTGGAGGTCTAATACCAATATTTTTAAATTTGTCTTTATGAGTAATAGGAAGAACAATAGCTTATCTTAATTATTAAATTTGTTTATCTAATCCACCAATATCAGTATATTATTCCGAAGGTTTTTCTTCTAATTCCATAGATTTTACTCTAGAATCATATTAAGCAGGCAATTTTTCCAATAAAATATATGAATCTTTATTGCCACCACCAAGTTCCCCTGTCTCAATTCTGATGAATCAACAAGCCCAGGTACAGGCAAAAAGATAGTATTTCTAGTACTAGTCTTAACTACTATACATTTATCCTCAGGTTTTTCTTATAGATCAACCTGTCCATCATCATCAGTCTCTGGTGGTATATCTAATATCTCCACAACATTTGATACTAACCATGGTAATTGCTTATTTTGTTTAATTTTAGTTCGATTATCTTTTAATGCCTCTTAAATTTTTTTAGAATCATTAAGTATTTTATTACCTTACAATTTATATTGCTTCAAGTTATTCTCATACATCTTTATTCTTTTACGAATTTAGTCATTTGTTAGATTTTTAACTTACTACAAAACTGATGAAGTGTCTGTCATTAGTTTAAAAATATTTTAAATTATAATGAACTTAAAGAATATTTATATAATCAAAATATATATATGTTTTTTATTTTTATTAAATATCGAAGAAGATGAATGAGATAAAAATAGCATGGTCATTAAAAATCATAAACGACGATATTTTTAGATGTCTTCTGGTCTAATATCATTAAAATATGCATGTTTTAATGCTTATTTCATAGAAATTCTACGAGCTGGGTCTAAATTAATCATCTTCAAGAAAAGATCAAGGCCAAGCTTATCAAAGTTTTTGAAATAAGTATCTGGGTTAACAGCTTTGAACTTAGGGAATGTTGGCTTGAAATCTGGTAAATTATCTATATAAATATTTATATACGTATATTCATCCATTGTGCAGGGGTAGGTGTTCCATGAAATTGGAATATCTTAAATATCTGATCAATTTAACTATCACCACAGAATAATGGTTTCTTTTATGTCAATTATGCAAATATGCATCCAACTGCCCAGATATCAACACCTAAACTATATTGTTTTTGTCCTAATAAAATCTCAGGTGCTCTATACCATAGTGTCTCGATCTAATGAGTAAGTGTCTTGATAGGTAGACTGAATGCTCTTGCCAACCCAAAATCAGCTATCTTAAGATTACCTTGCTTATCAATCAATAAATTTTGTGGCTTCAAATCCCTATGAATGATCCTTCTTGAATGACAATAGTTGATTCCATTACATAACTGATAAAGGAAAAGCTTAACTTGATATGAAGTCATAGTTTGTTTATGTTAATTCATAAACTTTTTTAAATCATAATCTACAAGTTAGAATATGAGATTTAATTTTTTTTAAGAAGGTTGATAAACAACTTCTCTTAAACTAATATTAATAATAGATTTACTTAACAATATTAGGATGTGGCTGCAATTCTTTAAGGATAGAGATTTATCTCATAGCAGTTGATGGTACTCCTTCATCTTAATTTTAAAGTTTAATTTTCTTAAGTGCAACATAATCTTTCATGATAGTATCTCTAGCTTTGAAGACTACTCCATATGTACCTTACCCTAATCTTTAATATCTTTAATATCTTTCTTTTGTTTAAATATTCATTTTAGCAGACCTTGTATGATTTATTTATTATGAAAAAATCGTTAATTATATATGAATTAAATGACATTAACAGCATATTATATTATCATAACATTAACAGAATATATTATATCATACTTATAACATAATAATTATATGATCATTGCAACTTCTCAAGAATTCTTTTAATTTCTTAAGTTTGAATACGCTATACCAACTTACGTTAATTAGATATCACCATCATCTAAACATTACTCCTTGATATCTTTTATTACATCGTCTATTTCAAAGAAGATAATGCCAATTTTTTAGCATCTTATAAACTCATTTTCTATATTAATATAATATATTACTTCATTATACTTTTAGTTTAATATTGATTGAATACCTTATTCTGCTGCACCAATACCTTTTGCTTTATATTATATCATAGTTCCTGATGGATCAGTTTGATATATACATGCACCTCTTTAATCAACACCAGCTATCAATAAAGCAACACCATAAGGTCTAGACATAGGTTTCTTCTTAGATGAAGGATCTCCTTAGCCGAAATTAAGTGCAAGATCAGATATTGTTTGAGTAAGTGCTTTTACAGTAATTGGTTATAGATATGTATATCTATGATTAAGTGCTTCTACTCGACCATGTTAGATAAGTGTTCTTGCATCAGTTATAACACCACTTGCTGCACAACATATATGAGAATCAATCTAGAATATTTTTTATATAGAATCTGGAACTATTAATGTAGAATTCAATCTTCTTTCGACGGCAAGGACAACACCCTATTCACATTTTATACCAATAGCTGATGAACCCAACTAAAATAGAATAATAATTTACCTTAATTGCCTAGATAGCATACTCTACTTGGAAAATACGACCTTCAGGTGAGAAGGTATTGATTCCTCGATCATAATCACTCCTAAATATATTATGAGATACTTGCTACCAAACATGTTAGACATTGCTTAAGATATTTATATATTATTTTAAAAAATATTTAAATTTGTTCATATTATAAACATAAAAATTTACATAAACATATAAATAAATTGATCATCGATATTAATATAATAATACTCATTTGTTCATTACCCTTTTTTCTTCTTTTAGATTAATATATTATCTATCTTCTCCCCCATCCTTCCAACAAGTTCCCTCATCATAATCAACTCCTCAGTCTCTATCTCCATCATCTTACTCTTATTATCAAAACCCTTCAATAAACTCTATAATTGCTATTTTTTATTCTTGTTCTCTAATTTTTACTACTAATTCATCCTATTATACTCCAACAAATCCATTGCATCCAATTTATGTGTAGATGAAGACATCCTCATAAAACATTAACGATTATACACATGTAATATCTTATTTTTACGTTATTTCTATAAAGGTGTTATTTTGATCTATATTACCCATAACTATTTCGGTCGTTTGATATTACGATTTATAACTGGTATCCTACGAACTGCATATTTCTGTGGTAATAAAGGTGGATTCATCCCAAATCTTGCTTATTTATCAATATCCAATAAAAATTTATCAAATTATGATTGTTTTATCTAAAAACCTTTAACTACTGATGAATCATCAATACCTATATATAATACCCCTCCTTAACTATTAAGAAATGCTGTTATATACTTCATTACAGTTTTAGTAATACTATTATTTATTATATCTCTATAGTTTTTAAATTAATGATGTCTTGATTAGATCATTGGTAGTTTTTAATCATAATAAAATTATTGATAAGGGATGTACCAATTTTAATATGGCTCACTGTCTTTGTTGTTTATTATGTCTTTAAAGCCTTTATGAATTGTCTATGAGGTTAGTTTGTCATGTTATAAAGTAAGATATTATTATTTTGAGATTTCGCATGGCTTTATGGTCTTTAGATGTTATTTCATAAGAGATATCTAATTTTTGTAGGTAGATGAAAATTATTATTTTGAGAGACTGAACATTTTGATTACTTCGTTTGTAATCTTTAGTTATGTTGGGGTTTATTATTGATTTTTCGATAGCTTAAGATTTCTATATTTTTATAGAGCAGAAACATCTTAATTGTCATGTAAATACGGACAAAAGACATATGGACATTTTCCATTACATTATATACCAGGTTGATAATTCACATTTTTTCGATATTTACATTGAATAGTTTTGTAGATATTTGGATGAAAAAGATATTCAACAAAGTTAGATGCCATTTGATTACTATAAAAATCCTCCACATAAGTCTCTGAATACAATAATTATTTTTTATTATCAATAAAAGGATTACGTCTTTTGTCATGTTTACTATGAAACATCTAACAATGAAAATGCGATGAGAAGAAATTCGGTTGATTATGCACCAATGTACATTTTTTAGTCTTAAAATTTTATAGATCTATAAATGACATATGATTATAAACACATAAGATTATGATTATGATTATACACAAATATAAATAATGATCAATCTTAATCTTAAAGCTGTTTGAATAGACTACCATCAAAAGCAGCTGATCTACTTCTTACCCGAAATATCAATAAAGCTGCCAATAAACATATTACTATTATACCTATACCGATGCAGAGGCAAATTATATTCTTTTAATCGTCAAAGAATTACGGCAAATCATTTATTTAGTTTTTTATTCGATGATCAGACTAGGTCTATTATATTATTTGCTATTCATGATACTCTGATGATGATACGGCTATTTGTATAATTGATAGAAGTATAAGTAGATAATTCATATATTATTTGTTATTATTTAGTAAAAATCAATAAATTAATATCAATCATATAGATATATGAATTTTATTGTAGACAAAATTAAAAAGACAATAAGATATAGAGATCATAGAATAGGTCAATATTATTTTATATGATTAAAATCATCAGGATTCTTCAATGCTGACCATAAACTCGTCCTATATTTTATATGACTTGAATAACTACTTATTCGTGAATTGAAGATATATTGAAGAGCATGCTTTCTAAAGAACATGTTGCTTAATATTCTGAAACATTTTCCTATTTATGGGTCAGTCCAGAGTCTTCTAAGATCAGCAATCGTGTTGATAAATTGTTTTTATGCTTTTAATTTAGCTAAAAATTAAGAAAAATTTATGATTTTTTTATCGAACATAGCTTTAAACTTTTTTTAATTTTTCTATATAAATTTTATGATGCCCTTTCCAAAGTTCTTAGGTATATTCTTAGTTTAATTCTTTAACCTTCTTTAATCTCTTCTCCGTTACCTTTCTTCCTTCTATCTCAATTCTAAATTTTTCTCAGTCTAATAATTCTAATAACTATACTCATCTTCTTCTATTTTGACCATCTGATCTAATAAATTGGCACTATGCTCTATAGACTATATCATTTCTTAGATATCCTATATTTTTTATTAATGTATGTAATTCATGGTTTCATGTGATAATTTTTTATGTGTTTCTGCTGAAAATTAAGATGAATGAGGTAAAGATTCTTGATCTTTATCAGATTGGTTATGACATTCTAAGATGAATTCTTAAATATTAATCATACAAAGTTCTTTATTAGTTTTATCAATATAATTAGCTAAGATATAAAAAAGTTACATAAGAAGCCAATAAAAGACAAATTCATCATTAAAAATATCATGATTTATAAAAATAAATAATGAATAGAAAAGAAGAAAAATCATTATAAAAATATTGGTATTATTAACTCTATTATTTTTATAAAAATTGGAGTATAACTATTAATATATTAGATTCAATGTTCATTTTATTATTTAAAAATTATCAAAAATCTTATTTTATTAATCACTATATTTTATATTATAAAATTCAATATGATGCTAATTAAATATTCATTTATTATTAAAATTATCTTTTTATAAAGTTGAATTCGATGAATTTATTATCAGACGAATAGCAATAGTTTTAATTCCGAGCGGTAGATACATCAGTTAATTAAAGCTAAAATATTTTATCTATAGATTAATAGAGTAATCTTAATATTTAAAATCAAGGATCCACAAATATATAAAATACTAAAACTGATAAATGTTAACATCTGAGGCTACAATATAATAATGTACGATAATTTCTAATAAAATATTAGAAATCGATCTATACATCAATAGTAATAGTATTGATGATCTACATCTGGATCATTTCATAAAGATTTTAAAATGGCTTAATATGCCCATATTATAAATAATCATAATGTGTATAAGTATTTTTAATCCCCAAAAAATCATAGGTCAATTATTGGATAACATTAATATTTATTAATTTATTCATATTATTTTTGTTTGCTTACATTTTGATCTAAAGAAAAATACATGTGGTTTTACCAATAATTGGAATTATTTAAATATTGGCGCTTTTATTTATAGGAAAGTATAATATGAATCCTTTTAATATGAGTGGGGCATTGAAATTAGTTCATACTATTATGCTTATCATCTTTCTCATTATGTATATCACTTTTAAGGTATTAGATTATGCTTTAAGAAATATTAGCATAAAAACTAAAATTATATGCTTTGGAATCATAGTAGCGTCTATATATTTATTGGCATAGAGTTCATGCTATTTTTGGAAATTTGGAATGAATGGTCAGATAATGTAATCTTAATAACTTTGTTAGGTTTTAAAGCCTTCTTGCTGGTTTATGTATCTCGCTGATTTGGTAGATTTGAGTAAAATAATTGGTACAAACTCGATTGGATAAAAATATAAATAAATGGTTGATAGATATATTCCTAACAAATCTGATGGAAATTTTATAGCATTTTTAAGATCAAATAGATTTACTTAACTATAAAGAACTTCAGATTATATTCAAAAAACGGTATTCAATAATACAAAAAGATATAAAACATTAAAGTAAGCTTTATAAGATCCTTAAAAACACTAAGTAATACTTGACAATTAACAGCAAAGATATCATATAAAAGTTCAAAGAAATTAAACAATAGTTTAATAAAGAAAAAAACTATATTAATAAGCGATGAAATCCAGCTCGCCTCCAATAGCTAAGAATGTTCTATTCATATTTTTTGATTCTCTTAGTCGTAGATAATCTCATTATAAAATAACTAAGACTGTTGATTTTTTCAAGAAGACATCACAATATGAGAGTTATTTATAAAATGAACCAAAATAAAACAAACTGAATCAAACTTAATCTTATTAGTTTTATCGCTACAATAGTATTGGGAATTTAACTATATAAAATAGTATGGGAATGTTATATGGTTTGCCTTATACATTGAATAAAACTCATTATGATAAAGATGGGTATTTCGATACTGTATTTAAACTTAGAGATATAATTCAATTTGATAAGCCTAATCCTAAAGAATTTACTTTTTTTGGAAAAGATTATCAAGATAAAGGGTTCGTAATAGCTGGGACAAGTACATATTGTGGTATGCTTGCCGATTTGTATCGATATTAACTAAAGTATTTTACTCAACCTAGATATGATCATGAAACTCATACTTTTGCTTGCGATCCTAATTTTAGTCAAGTTTATGATAAATTATCAATATTCTCTGGCAGTGTCTCTGCAACTGATCGAACACTATATGACAAAAAAATGTCTTAGTACACATTTTAATATACTTTATCATTCTTTGATGCTTATAGAGATGTTCCAAAATTTCAATTTATGTACTTTATGGAAGGACATTAATTTTTTAGTGGGTCTACAAAACATATTGATCAACCATTTCGTAAATTTTTAGATCAACTTGAGGCGAACAAACATCTTTAAGACACAGTAGTGGTTTTTGCAACTGATCATGGTCAACGTTACATAAAACTATTAGGTAATTATGATCGATAGCATTATCATCCATTTTTAACTATTCGATTACCTAAAGAAATAAATTCAAAATATCGTGATAAAATTAGAAAAAATCAACAAAATCTCTTAACAGGATTGAATATCTATCATACGATGCAGCACTTAGTAAAAGGAGAAGAATATAAATAAAAGTATTTAAGTTTATTATCAGATCTAGGATTTCAAAAAACATGCCATGATGCAAAAATACCTTTTAATTAAGTTTCATCATAAACTTGTGGTTGTGTTTGATTTATAATTAACTATTATATTTTTAAATTTCTTAAGAAGGAATTATATTTTTTAATATATTTGAGAAAGAGTTATTATGAAGCCATTAAAAAAATTTATTATTTATCATTAATTTTTATTAATCAATAGATATTAATTTTCTTACTTTTTCCAATAATTTAAATTTAATAGTAATGAAAGCAAAGATGTAACAAGCATAAATCGATGCCCTTTTAAACGATTCAATGTTCAAAGACTCATAAATATCACAGTCACATACCATGAGCAAAGTGGGCATCAAAAAAAAGACTGAATAATAATAAAATAAATAATATGCATAGTCATATGGGGGATAATAATTCGAAAGCTATGAAGAAAGTAAAAGATTTTAAAAAAATTAATCAAAAAATAGTAATTTTTTATTTATAAAGATTATTAAGATACAAAAAAACAAATAAAATCCAAGCCCAAATTATAAGAAATTCAATAATAAAATCATCCTACTAATAAAAACAGTACAATATAACCTAAAAAATCAGTTTAAAAGCAAAAAGCAAAAACAGGCATACATTTTTATCCACCAAAACAATCATCAAATACAGGTCACTCCGCATAAAAAAAGCAAACCCTATCATATAACTATGCTCGATTACAATAAAGATAAAAAGAACTCCTACTCACTACTCTTTCATAATAAAACAAACGTCTTAAAGAATAGAACAGAATAAAAGATAACGATTATAAAAAATTATAAAACATATATAAAGTACTATTACAATAAAAATCACAAAATGCCCCTTCAGTAAAATAGTTATCCCTTTAGAAACAATTATAGACATTATCAAATAAATATGATAAACTTCAACATCTACTAAAACTATAAAAATAAAAAAATACCTTCAAGACATCTTCAAGAGCTAAATAAACCTTCATTCCATAACAAATTGCCAACGATCGTTAAGAATAATTATTAAACATCATCGATAAACTTAAAGAAAGATTGACAAGTACTAATAATTAACTTAAAACCCTACAAAATAAGATGAACTAAGGCGACAATTATGTCGATTAACTCAAACGAAAACTAAAAAGAATCTAACAACTATAATACAAGATGTAGAAGATGACCTAACAAGCCTAAAATGATAGAGACTATATCGATATCCTTAAAGATAAAAATAAAAAACTAGAAAATGATCTATATTAGACATAGAAATAGAAGAAAAATATGTAGATTCAAATAAGACGATTAGAGCTGGGACAAGCCACACAAACAGATACTGCTAAATAATTAGCTTAGATCAGAAAATAAAAATAAAAATTATAGTCGCATCTTAGAGATATCACTAATAATCTAATAAAAAAAGTAAATAATACTAATAATAAACCTTATCAAATCTAAGACTCTGGATAATTACTAAATCCTTGATTTTTTATTAATATCTATCTAAAAAAATAATAAATTGCATAAAATCTTGCAAATATTACTAAAATAAATACTTTTCTCTTGAATTGCACTTTTATTTTAACATTAATTTTATATTAATGAATATGTTGTTTTTATTGTACATAAATGATAAAAATATATTTGATATTTAATTTTAATAAAAATGATCTAAAACCCCCTCAACGCTATCCTCCCACCAACCCAAGCAGATCTAATGCTAATAATAATAATCATAATCCCCCTATCATATATCTTATCAATGATCAATAATAAATACCTATTTCTATCCTTCAGCGTAACCTTAACCATAGCTTTTCAAAGCTATATCTTCAAATAATAAAAATGGTTTTTATGGGGACAACAACAATTAGTCTATCTACTAATAGTATTATCACCTAGAAAATATGTAGGATTAATAGTATTTATATAATCATTTTTGGCAATGTCAATTTGTCATATGTATAGAATGTATAACGGGTATGGATAAAATTAATTTGATGTTAGTGGAATATTTATGATGCAACTATTCAACTATATTGGTACTGCTTATAATTATCAACGTGGTATATAAGATATATAATATTTAAATAATGATCAAATCAAAAGAAGATTAGTAAATAAACCTAATTATATTACTTATATTGGATATTGTTTCTTTTTACCTGCATGTATGGTCGGTCCTAGCTTCTAATACACAGATTATTAATAATATCTACATAGAACTGGTGATTATAAAGATATACCAAGTACTGTCAATGCATCTATTAAATAATTTGGTATGTTTTTATTCAGCATAGCCCTTTACTTCGGATTAAGTCATTTTCAATTATTAGTAATAGCATCACCATAGTTTGATTAATATAACTATCTATATAAATTGTTTTATATAGTTATGTGTATTACTTATATCGAATTGAAGTATATTGTTGCATGGGGATTAGGGATGATTGGTATGAGAGCATCGGGTATTACTTATAATCCATCAAAAAATTTAGTTTAAAATGGAAAAACTTAATATAGTTTTAATAAGATAGAAGCAAATGGAATGTATTAGTTCTTTTTAAATCCAAGTATAAAGATAAAGATATAAAATTGGAATGTAAGTACTCAAGTCGCATTGAAAAGATATGTATATTAAAATATATATAATCCTAAGAAGATAAAAGATGAAAAACAAAGAAAGAAACTACAATCTTTAGGTCAATTTGCTACAGTCATAATAAGTGCTTTATGGCATGGACTTTATCCGGGTTACTATATCTCATTTTTCCATTGGATTTTGTTTGTACAAATAACTCAATAAATCTTT
>Ga0169931_10012452_pt1 | contig 11790 bp, 12 predicted proteins | sample Kivu_15m_20L_FD_129675 | JGI IMG/M metagenome (GOLD analysis project Ga0169931, IMG submission 129675) | Freshwater microbial communities from Lake Kivu, Western Province, Rwanda to study Microbial Dark Matter (Phase II) - Kivu_15m_20L... | ecosystem: Environmental > Aquatic > Freshwater > Lake... | reverse complement strand
GGGGATTGGGGATTGGGGATTGGGGATTGGGGATTGGCCAATCCCCCAATCCCCAATCCCCAATCCCCATTAATATATTTAGTAAATTTCTATATTTCTTTCTTAAAAAATTACTCTAAAATATATTTTTATTATATTAATTTTTAATAAAGCTAAATGAACACAAATATTAAAAAGCAAATTGAAAACCTTGCAAAAAAATTTTCTAATTTTCCCAATGAGACAAATTACAATAATAAAAGATCAAATAATTATTTCGGAAATAAATTACAAAGAAAAGATTCATTTAAATCCAAAAATTCCACAATAAAGGATAGCTTGACTGAGACTGTTAAAATTTTTGGACAATCTCAAAATACTGCAGGGTGTTCATTTCCTCACCATCAGAAAAGATCTTCATCAAAAATCTTTTATATAATCAACAACAATCAACTTCAATCGAAATTCGAAATATGCTTTGATATTATGTCGACTAAAAAGGTTCTATATAAATTACCTGCGAAAGAAATAAATTCTGAAGATAGTTTCGAAGAAACTGATGAAGTGAATGTAATAAATCTTGATGATGAGCTGGCTACTTTAAACGAGTCGTATATAGTTTTAAATGAAGAGTACGATTTATTTCTAAAGAATCTAGAGTTGCATGAAAACTTTCTAAAAAATTTCGAAAATTTTGCGATATTTTTGTCAAAATCAAAAGAAAACCTGGACATCATAGAAAAATGGTTTGATAATAAGAATTTTATGAATATAACAGATTCCGAAGATTTTAACACTTTATTCAGAGAGTTAAACAAACAAGAAATTATCCTTTTCGGATTAGTAATGAGTGTTTATGATTTAATCAAGGCCAATCAAATTATAGAAAGTAAATTATACTCGAATCTCTACCAAAATATGAAATTATGTATGCAATTGATATACAAAAATTTACTAATCTTTATTTCAATCATTACAGAAAGAAAAAGTCAAGATACACTCGGATTGAGGATATTATATGAACGCAAGCTCCTAGAGAATAAATTTATTCAAGGCACTGAGAATTTAAAAACGATAGAAAAAACAAATATAACAATTAACACTAATTTACTTGAAATGATAAATGAGCTGTCTGAATATTACATAGAAAGAGATACAAAACATGAGGAGATTAATTATGATTTAAAGAATTTAGAATATATGTTTTATTCCTTAAAAAATATAAAAATAGCGAACAATGATGATATTAGAGTCACAATATACAACGACGTCTTATTAAGAAATTTATTAAAAACTAAAGTTGTTGACTTCATTCAAGAAGAAGATGACTCTTATTTAACTGAAAACGAAACAGAGGATTCAAACAATCTACCTCAGGTGCCCTACCTCCCACCTATCAATGAAAAATTTACATACACATTAGTAGTTGATTTAGATGAGACTCTTGTTCATTATATGGAAGAAGAAAACGAAGCATTTGTTCAGGTAAGACCTTTCGCTGAGTTTTTTCTAAATGAATTGAGTAAATATTTTGAGATTGTTATTTTCACTGCAGCAACAGAGGAGGTGACATTATTTTTAAAATGTGTAGTATGCAGACATTGTGTTGAATGAATTAGATTCTTACAAAGTAATTTCACATAAATTGTACAGACGACATACTATGGCTATCAATAATCATTTCATCAAAGATTTATCTAAATTAGGAAGAAATCTTGAAAAGACGATAATTATAGACAACGTAAAAGAAAATTTTATGCTTCAACCCGATAATGGTTTGAATATTTCTAATTTTCTTGGTGATGAGAGAGATAATGAATTACTAAATTTAGTAAATGATTTGAAAGGTAACGATATTTAAAATATATTAACATAATTCAGAACTGGCTTCTTTAAATATTGAGGATGTCAGAATGAATTTAGATAAAATTAGAAATGAAATGAAGAAAAGGTATAAGGTTGATAATTGAATTTATGTATTATGTTTTATATTTATCAGTTTAATTAAAATTTTTCTTTATTTTTCATAATTTAATAAAAAATGAGTGAAGATGGCTATTTCACAGATAAAGGTAAATTCATCATTAATATTTTAATATAGATGACCCATTTGAAGATTTATTCACGCAAGATAAGAATAAAGAAACAATCGAAAATAATAGGCATTTTTTAACCCCAGATGGGAAAATACGTATGCTAAATATGAACGTCATTCAAGAGAGTGGAATTAGTCAAGAGGAGACTTTATATAGCGAAGGGTTTAAATATGATTACGGATATACTATATCTCTTAACTATCCAAATGAAGATGGACTGATGGATACATATTTAACAGGTATAAATATTTTTTAATATGAATAGAATCTAATATTGAAATTGACAAGCCTAGGGTGAATCCTTCAGACTGGTTTAATTTCGGGTTAGACGAAGAGAAATGGATCAAATTCTTAAATAAAAGTATACTCATGCATTATGAGAGACATCTAATTCAACAAACATCTACTAATGAGTTGAACAAACCCACACCCTTCACCATGCAGCAACCTGTAAGACCAATTGTTCCAATGCCGATGCCGAACTATCCCCAATATCCTTATGGAATGTATAGGCCTGGGTTCATGCCGTTTCCTGGGTATCCCTTTCCTAATCCAGCGATTCAGGGTGTCCCTCATCAATTTCCTTCACAAGAAGATAGAAATAAATAATCATATCATTTGTATATATAAAAATCAGGAATAAATTAAGTCTAATTCAATTTATTTCATATATTATACTACTTATGCCAATTCATTTGTATAACTAATTTATATTTTATTCTGATTTAATAATATAAACATTCATTTTTAAATTTCTTGAAAATTACATGTATATGCCACTATATAAATTTAAAAACAATTTACTCTTCTAATACTAAAATTACATTTTCATTAAATATTAAAATAAAAAATGTATAATTATTACGTTGAAGAAAAAAGAAAGAAATTAAACGAAGAAAAGAAGAAAATAGAAAAGAAAGAACGACTATTCAAAGAAAAAAGGAAAAGTAACAAAGAATATAAAGATTTATTTAGAATTACTTGATGGTCTTTACGAAAAATATGAAAACCGAGTGAAGAGTTTCATAATAGATGTAATTACCTAATCTATTACTTTGATTAATATTTAAGATGGCTCATGCTCCAATACAAATAAATGAATTTATTTCACCAATAGAAAGTACTAGGAAACAACTAATCGACGAAGAAAACGAAAAGATTATGGGACGAAGGGGAATAATCTTGAAAGGATTTAAAACCGAAAAGCAAAGGATAGTACATAATATAAACTAAAATTAAGGAAGAATATTTAAGAAATAGATACTCTATGTACGAGAAACCTGGATCATCAAAGGAACACCCAAAAGCAACAAAATATTCAAAGAATAATTCTCAAAATGCCAGTTTTTATTTAAATCATGAGATAGATGCTTTAAATAATTCTTTGTATGATAATTTGCACATTTTGCAACCCCATATGAGATACAAGGCGAGATCTGATCTAGAAAGAATATGGGATTCGGTAAATAAAACAAATTTAGGAAGAGCGAATAAAGAAATAATAGAAAATCAGTTTAAAATTTTTGAGTCAAATAATAAAAAGAAAAATAGAATCGAAGATGAGAAGAAAGATGATGATTTTATTGATAATAAAAGACATTTAAATGTAAACCAAAATGAGCCTGAAAAGAAGTCAAAGACAAGAGAGCAGATTAAAAAAGAAATGAATGTAGAAGCAAAGAATATTTTAAGCGAATTGCATGTAAAAACTCATTTTAAAGGAGCTACATCATTGGCTAATTCTGACAGTATATTTATTCTCATTATATTAATATAATTCTAAAAGGTTTATCTCCTAAGGAAAATTTGGAAGATTCCATGAAAAATAAAAAAAAAAGAAACAACTTGATAGATTTGCCAAGTTTATATGGTGAAGAATGGACTTTGCGATCAAATAAAATTAGACAAACATCAGAGTTTACAAAACATCATAACCCAAAGAAAATAAACAAGGATGTTAAAAGTGTAACTAATCATGATCTGCAGCAAATAAGAAGCATAGCTTTTAGTGATAAATATTTCCTAAATGATCAATCAGGTAAAATTTACATAAAATATTTTCGAACATTCAGCTAAGAACAAATCAACATTAAGTCTTAGTTCTTTAAGAAATTTCAATCAGGACATCGATGAGAATAAAAAGGGTAATTATATTAATTATATCAACTATACTTCTTATTTATTAGTTGAGGACAACGAAAAAGTTATAATAGATAACGAAGCTCTAAACATAAAAAATCAAATCAACGTCATAGCAAATAAAATACTTAGAAAGTGTAATGTTACTCATGCTAAGAATAAAAATAATGCTAAAACACTAATATCAGGCGATGGTAAATTGATGTTTACAAACGGTATGACAAGAGCAGAATTCGAAAAAAGATTTAATTTATAGTTCAGAGACATTATATTCATTTACTTTTAATAAAATATTTTAACTCTTTTAAATATTTAAATGCTTTAATTATTTTAATTATAAAAAATATAACTAGAAATATGAAAGGTCACGAAATAAGCTCTCTATACAGATCTTATTCTCCAAGAATGTCTCATTATGAAGCAGACGGACAAGGAAGAGACACTTACATTAAAAATAACAACGGAGGATTTTGGACTCAGGGTGTTAAGCCTCCCTGTCAGCCTTCACTTCCATTCTACTCTGATAGATACAGAATAAAAATAACCGGAAAGAATGTAGCACCTTTCAAATATAACAGTGATGGTTCTGGAAGAGATAGCTATGTTATATTTAATTCTGGAGGGCTTAAAAATGAATTTAAGGCCTTGAATGAATTTCATCTTAAAGACATGGTTAGAACACCTGATTCATGTATATTTGAATTCAAAAATAATCCAACAAAAGATGGCATTAGAACCAAAACCGTTTATGTATCTAAGCAGGAATATCAAGTGAATAGATATCTAAAGAAGAACGAGTCAGGAATTATAAAGAGGCTTTATTTAAATGAAAAACATAAATTTATGTAATATATTCTATAATTATATCAAAGAAAACCCAAAACAGATTTAAAAAGAGAAGACGAATCGTCTTCGTCACAAAAAGTTTATGACACCGTTGAAGATAATAAAATTTCCTTACCTAATATAAATCAAAACAAAATAACATTTGCAGTTGATCCTAATTTTATAGCTCAAGGAGCTTATAAAATAAACAATTACGAATACAACAAAAATATGTTTAAGAAAATCACAGATCAAATGTGTCATATCAAAAATTTTAATAAATAATTTTAAAGATATAATATCAAAAATATATTAAAATAATTTAAGATAAATTATCGAATTTAAATCCCAATTATAATTACTTCTTCTTATTTAAATTGATTAGAGCTTGATATTTTCATTGATTTGTATAAATAAAATAATTGTTATAAATATATCTATTTACATGTTTTTATAATTTAATCAAATCATAAAATAATATTCATAATTAATCAAATTATATATACATATTTATTTTTAATTTTAGATGGGGTGTGGAAATTCCAGATCTGTAACAGCTTTCGATAATATAAAGGTATCTAAAACTAAAAAGAACGCAGATAAGATTGACCAAGAAGATAATGAGTTAATCAAACACGATGGGATCAAAGAGGACAAATTCTCTATAGAAAACCGAATGCTGATTGGGGAAAATAAACACTCGTTGGCAAATACTTACAAATTTTTAGAGAAACTGGGTGAGGGTTCATTCGCTAAAGTTTTTAAGGTGAAGCATCTTTTAACTAAAGAATTAAGAGCGATAAAAGTAATAAAAAAGGAATATTTAAAATTTCAAGATGATGAGAATAAAACCCTTAAAGAAATAGAAATATTATCTATGATAGATCATCCAAACATCATAAAAGTTTATGAGTACTTTACTGATGAAAAATTTTTTTATTTAGTAGTTGAATTGGGTCAAGGAGGGGAGTTATACGAGCAATTATATCGCATTCAGTACTTCAACGAAAAGGATGCAGCTATAATAATGCGTCAAATTCTTTCAACTGTGTGCTATCTCCATTCGAAAAAAATTGTTCATAGAGATTTGAAACCAGAAAATTTACTACTGGAAGCGAATGATGATTCGGACTTAACTATAAAATTAATTGATTTCGGCAGTGCTAATTTTTATGATAATAAAAAATTAACTTTAAAAACAGGATCGAGCTATTACATGGCACCAGAAGTGATCAACGGGAGATATGATGAAAAATGTGATTTATGGTCATGCGGAGTAATTTTGTACATTCTCTTGTCTGGGTACCCGCCATTTGAAGGAAAAGACGATGATGAAGTCCTAAGACAAGTAGTGAAAGGAAAATTTTCTCTTTCTAATCCAGAATGGCATGAAATATCAGATGAAGCTAAAGATCTAATCAGGGGTTTTCTTAAATATAATCCAGAAGAAAGAATTTCGGCAGCTGAAGCTTTAAAGCATCCTTGGATTGTCAAGTATCTCGAGATAGAAAAAAAAAACCTTCCTAAATTGTCTATTGTCAATTTCATGGAACATGTTTCATCTAAAACAAAACTTCAGCAAATGACTGTGGCTTATCTTGTGCATCAAACTTCCATCAATGAGAATATAAGAAACCTCAGGGATATTTTTAAACAAATGGATTCTTCAGGTGATGGAAGATTGTCAATGAGCGAAATCAAATCTGGATATAAAAAATTTTTTGCGCACACATTTTCTGAAGAAGAATGCGATGAGATTCTAAAGAACATTGATCAAGATAAGAGCGGATTCATCGAATTTGAAGAATTTTTAAGAGCCACTATGAAAGTTCAATCGCTTGTTACTGAGCAAAATTTAAAAATGGCCTTTAGATTCTTCGACAAAGATAAGTCAGGAAAATTGTCAGCAGATGAAATAAAAATTGCACTAGGCGATAAAAATCTTATAGACAATTCAAATATCAAAACAATCATCGATGAAGTAGACGTGAATAAAGATGGTCAAATTAGCTTTGAAGAATTTAAGAAGATGATGCAGAAAGTGTCAATTGAATGAATAAATAAATTTAGTAGATTAATCATATATTTTTATTAATAAGCTAATTTTTAAAAAAATATATTAAATTATTTTAAAACCAAGCACTCTCATATACTCAAAACAAATGATCATCAACAAATATACATTCTATTTAAATAAAAATTAATTAAAGAGATAAATTAAATAAAGTCATAAATTGAGATTGATTAAACTATTATTGATATCATTTAAAATATTTAATATTGAGATTTTTGTCTTGTTCCTCCGAGAACGAATGATTTGCATCTCTTGATGGGATATAAGCTCTTTCTTTTACAAGTTGAGCATTCTAATCTCAAGGTAACTTTTTTTGTGGTTTTTGCCTTCTTTCTGAAAATGGGTTTTTTCTGACCTCCGAAACCTTTTTGTTTGCTGTCGTATCTTCTTCTTCCTTGTGCCATGGTGGATTCTTTTCCTTTCTTATATTGAGAGACCTTATGTTGGGTATGTTTCTTGCAGGCGAATCTGCAGAAAGTCTTCTTAGTCTTAGGCATGTTGACCATGTTTGTTGATATAATGATATTTTTTATTTAATTATTAAAATAATTAAAATAATATTAATTTTAATTTAAATAAAATAAACAGGTAATATAAGGAAAATATAGAAATAGTTCGACTCTTTATTATTAAAATATATTTAAATTTATATTATAATTAATATTAGTGTTCATTCATAATTCTAGTAACGCAAAAAGAAAATGAAAATTTACAATCCAAGTTTATTTTTCTTTTATTGAATTATCAAGGCTTGATGAATTGTTTAAATTTCTATTTTCTTCCATGTCTGTATTTGGGTTCTTAACAAAGGCTGATTTTGGAGATATTGTTAGACCTGAAGTATTTGATGCCTTAATAGGTGAAATCATCTGACTATTATTTTTACTAGTCATGTTAACATTTATGGGATTTAGTGTACTTAGGTTGTTGTTGAAATTTCCGCTGACATTACTCAATGTTATGTTAAATGAGGGATTACTTGCAGCGATTTTCATGTTAAGATATGTTTGCATGTCGTAAATGTTTCTTAAGTTATCGAATTGATTGGCATCAACTGAAGGGAAGGTATTACATAAATTATTATTCATATTTGTGTTGACGTTTGCGAAATTTGGTTTGTTCAGTAAGACAGAGGAGATGTTGCTATCATCGTTTAATATGTCAGGTTCTAAAGAGTTAACTGATTTTAGCTGATAAAATGATCTGTTCATACTTTGGGGTAATGTGTTTATATTTAAATTGTTGTTGTCTTGGAAAATGCAATCGCTGTCTATAGAAAAGGAAGGATTTCTTTGAGTTTCTTTCATTTCTTGGGTTGAACATTTAAAAAGACTCTTTTTGCTATTTGGCACATAATTAGAATTAGAATTTTGGGTATTGTTAATATTATTTTTTATACATGACGGTCCATTCATCAAATTATTTATGTTTATTTCATACTGCAGGCCTTGTGGAAAGTTATATATGAAATTGTTTTCATCATTTTGGTTTTCTGCGTTGTTTATGCTATTTGAGGGACCTATATGTCCTTCTTGTATAGAATTATTTATGGAGTCATTATTACCAAGGGTGAAATTTGTTATATTGTTGCTATAATTGATGTTTTGAAAAAATTGGCTGTTGAAGGTGTAAAGTTCACTTAGGATCTGTGGGCTTAGTACTCCAGAAAAATTGAAGAAGTTCAGTGAATTTTGTTCGTAGTTATTTTCTCTATTAATTGAGCATCTAGAATCACTTGATATTTTCGAAAGTTTTTGCAAAAGTTGCATAGTAAATTCCGGGTTAGGATAAGTTTGTTGGTAATTAAAGTGATCTTTGTTAATAATTATATGATTTAAATTACTATTATTATTGTTATTATCTTTTAATTCGTTTTCCACATTTTTCATTATATTGCCATCTGATTTGTTTTTTTGAGAAGTAGGATTAAATTTCAAAATAGGGTTTGTATTTATATGATTAGAAAGAATGTAATCGTTGACTATATTATTGTTGTCTGTTATTGCCACCCCTGGATGTATTAAATTCTGATTTGTTTCTAGCAAGCAATTACTATTTCTTTTTTTATTCAATAATTTTTCTTCTTTAATGGATTCTCCACTAGAGCGATTAGAATTAAATTTGCTGTTTGATTTTATGCTATTCCCTCGAATTATTTTTTCGGTTTTTATATCCTCACTTCTCTTTAAACCTTCTAACTTATAAAGAAGTTTTTTCCTTATCTCTGAGCCTAAGTAAAAATATAAAATAAAGCGTTTACTCTTCTTTGAAAGTGAAAAGAAGACTTTCTTATATTTTCTAGATCCAGATCTTCTCTTGGCGCTGTAAAATTTGGGAACCTCATCAAAATCCTCATCATGGTTTATAATTTGGTCAAGAATGACATCTTTACACAACGTGGTATAGGGAACATTATTTTTCTTTATAATTTTGTATATTTTATCTGATGTGTAAACATTTGAATCAATCCCATGTTCTTCAAAGACATTTTCCTTTTGCAAGACCTTAAGAATTTTGCGGATGAATTTTCGCAATTTGCTATAAAAATAGTTCTTAATTGAGTTGTCTGTTCTAGAAAATAGAAAGTTAAGAATAAATTAGATTCTCTTACCTTCCAGGGATGAACTTAGCGATTTCAGACCATTTATTTCCGTATTCCATATGCTTCAAAAATAGCAAGGCTTCTTCTCTCTCTGTCCATTTGGCTTTTCTAATACTTGAGTCTAGGGAATTGTGCCATCTATCAAGCAATTAATATATCTAATATATCTGTTTACCTTTCTCGGCATTGTTTTCCTGTTCGGAAATTATTGGAAAATAATTCCCCTAGCTTTCTTGCTACTAAGGTCCAATTTTTTGTACCGTATTTATCAACCAATAAAATAATCGCATCGTCTTCCTATTTATATTAGATATAAACGTATTTACTTCTTTCATCCAAGGTAAGCGCTTCTTGTTAGGGCTATTTAAATTATCTCTTCGATTTAAACTTTTATTCAGGTAATATCCATTTTTTTTTATTTTATGAATTGTGAATATAGGCGGTTTCTGTTTGTTTAACATTGCGATGACTATAATTATTTAAAAGATTTTACTTTATTTTATGGATCTTTTCTGTTTAAATATAAAGGATAAAAGTATTAATTAGATCAAAATATAAATATCTTAAAATAAAATATTTTTAAGAAATAGAAAGTTTTAATCCCATCGAACTCGATTAAAATTGGTATTAATTATCTGTAAATATCAACAATAAATAGAATTCCATATTACCATTCGACCATTTAAGGTCGGTAGAATAAATATATATTTGCTTTGTATTCTTGCAATTGAAATTGTAAATTGTAAATTGAATTAAAACTTTAATCGTTTTTATAATCTTTAATAAAATAAATTAATATAATAAGCGTTTGAAAAATTTTATTATATATTGAAAAATTTTTAAAAATTTTCTTGAATGAAATTATTTTGTTTTTATATTTAAATTAAATATTTAATTAAATATCATTCTTTAATGGAGACAGCCTTAAAATCTCAACTAAATAAATTAAAAATATCTCAAAAAAGTCAACCGATTTTACCCAGCAAATGCGAAGCTTCTTTTCTGTTCGATTTAGAACATTCTAAAAGAATTGACACTGAGACAATCTATGAAATAGGTTATTCTGGTTTGATAGATATAGCCAGGCACAATCAGAATTTTGTGAAATATTTTAATACAATTTTTAACTCGACATCGAAATACTTCAACAGAGAAGTAAAAAGAGAAGAGGAATTAAAAGAAGTCGACGAAAATATAAACGAGCTCCTGACACAGCTGATTCCTTTTTTCAGACACAAACCCACTCATAAAATCATAGAGTATCTCATCCGTATCTACAATGTAAATGTCTACAATAAAAAAGTCTTACTCTTTTCTTTCCTTCCCTATCACGAAACCAAACTCTTCTCAAAATTAATTCAACTTATGAACTTTGACCAATTAAATCATTTAAAATTTTTCTCTATTTTTGCCAAAGAGGGAAAAGTCGTTATGAAGGAATATTTGTATAAAGAAATGTCCTCGAATTATGAGTTTCTAAAAGAAATCTTTAATTTTTACGATGAGTATGTTACAAGCAGCAAGAATTATGAACTTGATGATTCCTTTTATTTAACTTTTATCTTTGAAATGTGTCAATTCATTTTGAAAAATATTTCAGGGAAGATAGCTATCGACGTTAATAGATTGAATTTGATCATTCAGTTTTTGAATAAAAATTTTAAAATTTTGAAAAATAAAATTTCTGTCTTTAAGAGATCAAACTACGACGACGAAGGAGAATACGAGGTTACTCTTGTAATTCAAGCATGCGAACTAATCAACGTTTTGATAGCTAAACTTAGTATCACATCCGAATTTAAAAATGCTTTTGTTAATGATTTAATTAACAAAGCATTAATCCTCGTAGATCAACAAAAATCTATTGAAAGTATAATCAGAACTGTTTTGATTATACTTGGAGATAGTAAAAATTCTAAAGACGATTCGATTCTTCTTTCTAAAGAAACCTTGTCAAATTTAGAAGAGATTTATTCGATTAAAAGAAATTTCAGAGAAGTTTTAAGAAAAATCTCTGAGGAGTTTGATTTGGTTATCCTAGTTAAAACTATTCTTAAAAGTTCCAAAGTCAATCT
>Ga0169931_10012451_pt1 | contig 11790 bp, 8 predicted proteins | sample Kivu_15m_20L_FD_129675 | JGI IMG/M metagenome (GOLD analysis project Ga0169931, IMG submission 129675) | Freshwater microbial communities from Lake Kivu, Western Province, Rwanda to study Microbial Dark Matter (Phase II) - Kivu_15m_20L... | ecosystem: Environmental > Aquatic > Freshwater > Lake ... | reverse complement strand
GATTAGTTCAACTGCACCCGAACAATTAGTAACTGTTCCCTATTCTTTTTATGCAGGTAAAGCAGGGAATGGCTTAACATCAGTTTCTGACAATGGTGACGGATCTTTAACTTTCACTTATGCGAATGGAACGACTTACATTACTCCGATTCTTACGAGCTTGCAAGGCGGTGGAAGTGGCGGTGGAATCAATATCGTAGATAACTTATCGTCAACCAATGATTTACCATCAACAGGTAATGCTGGAGATGGTTATTTAATTAATGGGGATTTATTTGTGTGGAATTCAACCACCAATTCGTGGGATAATGTTGGAAATATTCAAGGTCCGGCAGGAGCGAATGGAGCCAATGGACAAAACGCTTTGATTAAAACAACAACAGAACCTGCAGGCGCAAACTGTGCAACAGGTGGTGTGAAGTTGGAAAGTGGATTGGACGCCAATGGAAATGGAACCTTAGATCTAGGTGAGATTAATCCTGCGTTAACTCGATACGTTTGCAACGGAATTGTTGGAGCTACGGGTGCCACTGGGGCAACTGGTCCAGCGGGTCCTCAAGGTCTAGCGGGAACAAACGGAACCAATGGAACAAACGGAACAAACGGAACAAACGGTACCAATGGAACCGATGGTCAAAATTCATTAGTTAAAACAACGACTGAAACGGCTGGTGCAAACTGTACAACGGGTGGAGTAAAACTTGAATATGGATTAGATGCGAACGCTAATGGTACTTTAGATGCGGGAGAAATCAATGCAGCGTTAACTAAATATGTATGTAATGGAGCGACTGGAGCAAATGGAGCTACGGGTGCCTCTGGACCAGCTGGTTCTATTGGTGCTACGGGGGCAACAGGTGCAACAGGACCTCAAGGTCCGGCGGGTTTGACAGGCGCAACTGGTCCGGCAGGAGCTGTAGGCGCGCAAGGGGAAAATGGCCAAAATTCATTGCTTAAAACAACAGCCGAAGCAGCCGGTGCTAATTGTATTGCAGGAGGAGTAAAGATTGAATACGGTTTAGATGCGAACGCCAATGGTACTTTAGATGCTGATGAAATAAATGTATCACTAACAAAATATGTGTGTAATGGATCGACAGGAGCAACAGGAGCTACGGGGGCCACTGGAGCAACTGGTCCAGCGGGTCCAGTTGGAGCAGCCGGAGCTACGGGGGCCGCTGGAGCTACAGGGCCGCAAGGACCTGCAGGGTTGACGGGAGCAACTGGCCCGGCAGGAGCAGTTGGACCACAAGGACCACAAGGACCTTCTTGGACAATAACAACAGATAATTTTGATTCGGAAGGAACGCTTTCAATTGTAACAAATTCTCCTCAAACAGTAAATTCTTCGAATAAGGCATGGCTTGTTGGGGGAAATTCAGCTGCTGGTGACGTGAAAATTGGAACAACAACGGCAAATAATTTTGATTTTATTACAGGGAATGTTTTACGCGGAAGATTTTCAAATTTGGGTGAGTTTTATGTCGGTGGAACTTCTACGGTTGAAACAGGAGATTTAATGAATGGTTTGGCAAATACCACTTTTCCATGGGCGATTAATGGATACACCTCGTTTAATGGAGGTGGTGTATACGGAACAGTCAAGGCCGGAACGTCAATATTTGCTGGTGTGCAAGGCGAATCTATGTCAACCGGAACAAGAGCTGCGGGTGTTCGTGGTTCTCACATGGCTTCTGGAGTATCTGGAACAGCATTTGGATCATCGCCTTTTATTGTTTCGGGTGTCAATGGCACGGTGGTTAATTTTTCAGGTCAATATAAGTTTGGATTATGGGGATCAGGAGGTACCGATCTTAGATCAGGGGGTTTATTTGCAGACAATTATGGAGTAAATGGTGCTGTTGGTTATTACGCTTCAAATTTTACTGACTATTCGTTTTATGGTTTTGGTAATGCTTATCAAACAGGAGGTGCTGCTGGTATAGCACCAAATGGAAATAATAATAGGACAACTGCTAGTGCAACCCTAAAGTCGTCATTAAAGAGTCACCCACTTGCTGCCAATAATCATATTGGAATTGGAATTTATGGTGGTGTAATGGGAGGTTGGGTTCGTGGATTGAAGTATGGATTTAATGTCAAGGGAGAGACTTACTCGATGTATATAGACGGGAAGTCCTACACAAATGAACCAATGGCTTATTTGATGCCTACCTCAACAAATGAGCGCGTTGCTGGATATATGTCAGCTTCAATGAACTCAGAAGTAACGGATAAAGGAAAAACAAGGTTGAAATCAGGTAAAATATTTGTGCCTTTCACCGCTGATTTTAAGAAAGTGATGTCCTCAAATATGGATGACTTGATTATTACTGCAACTCCTCAAGGAAATACAAATGGCATTTACATTTCTGAAATAACTGCCGAAGGATTTTGGATCTATGAAAATAATAATGGAGTATCAAGTGTTGCTGTTTCTTGGATGGTTTCTAGTCCTATAAAAAATGCTGATACGCATGTTGTATCTGAACTATTAAATAAGGAGTTTGATTTCAATATGAATAAATTCATGTTTAATGAAAATGACTTGCAGTCGGAAAAGAAATCTTTGTGGTGGGATGGAAATCAGATTAGATGGGATGCGCCAAATGCAACTTTATTTAAACAAATGAATCCCGACCGAAATAATTTTCTTAGAAAGCAGAATTAGGACTTGAGTATAGCAGAATCATTTCTTATCGTCAAGCCCGAATAACCGTCATACGCACAATTTTATCACCTGAAACTTCGTAAATCATTACAAGTTTAACGGGTTTCTTACTGCCTTTTCTTCCTCTGATTGATTCGTGGTCTATCACTTTATTTCCAATGATCGTACGATGTAAAATTGTAGAATGTAATTTTGGTGAATCATCAAAAAGTTCTTTGTAGAGCTTTCGAATAGCTTCCTTCCCTTGTGCGATTGGTTCGGATTTACCAAACATGAATAATGTAATACTATCCGTAAAAGAAGACATAAATCCTTCAATGTTTCGTTGATTGTAATAATCTAGGTTTTCTTGAACAACTCCCTCAGGTCTATTAACGTGTTGAGCAGCGCATAGGATTGTAAAAACGGAGAAAAGAAGTAGGAAAATTAATTTCATAATTGATAGTAAATTTATCTAGAATACGGTTTGTTTCAACTTGCTCATTTTTTCCATCGCATTTTTGATATGAACAACAGGCTCGATTACAAGTCGTAGCTTATCATTTTGCTGAGCCAATCGATAACCCTGCGGATTTATTTGAATGGTATTCAAGAGATGTGTAAAAACTTCAGTTTCGTAAAATGTTGACTGTGGATTAGAAATGAAATAACCCACTAATTTCTGTGATTTTATCACGATTCTCTCCATTCCTAACTCTTGAGCTAACCAACGCAACTGAAAGGAGATAAGCAATTCCTTTACTTCTCTTGGTAAAGGGCCAAATCGATCTATCAATCGGGTGGAAAATTCGGTTAATTCCTGCTCAGATTTTAGATTATCAAGCTCTTGATACAAACTCAATCGTTCCGCCACATTATTCACGTAATCATCCGGAATACGAACTTCTTGATCGGTTTCGAACACACAATCATTCACGTAATTCTGAAAACTATCTGTTTCTCTTTCATCAAATAAATCTTTGAACTCATTCTCACGCAGCTCTTGCATTGCTTCATTCAGAATTTTCTGATACATCTCAAACCCAATTTCTGAAATAAATCCACTTTGCTCTCCTCCTAACAAATTTCCTGCTCCACGAATGTCCAAATCTTTCATCGCTATGTTGAATCCAGAACCTAAATCTGAAAATTGAACCAACGCTTCAAGCCTTTTTCTTGCTTCAGATGTCAATATGCTAAATTTGGGTGAAATCAAATAACAAAAAGCTTTTTTGTTGCTTCTTCCAACACGTCCTCGTAGCTGATGCAAATCACTCAAGCCAAATTGGTGAGCATCATTGATAATAATTGTATTCGCATTTGAAATATCAATACCAGATTCAATAATCGTTGTGGCAATTAATACGTCATAAGTTCCCTCAATGAAATCCATCATCACTTTTTCCAAATCTTTTCCCTCCATTTGTCCATGACCAATTCCAATGCGAATTCCAGGACATAAACGCTGAATCATTCCCGCGATTTCACGAATATTTGATAGTCGATTATTTACAAAGAACACCTGCCCTCCCCTACTTACTTCGTAAGAAATAGCATCGCGAATTACTTCTTCGTTAAATGAAATAATTTCAGTCAACACCGGTTGGCGATTAGGTGGAGGTGTGTTGATAATACTCAAGTCACGTGCTCCCATAAAAGAGAATTGTAAGGTTCTTGGAATTGGCGTTGCGGTAAGTGTAAGTGTGTCAACAGTCGCACGCAAGGTTTTTAATTTATCTTTCACTGAAACGCCAAACTTTTGCTCCTCATCGATAATCATCAATCCCAAATCTTTGAATTTGACGCGATCAGCAGCCAAAGCATGTGTTCCGATTAGAATATCGATTTCACCACTTGCCACTTTTTTAAGTGTTTCCGTAGTTTGCTTTGTAGATTTAAATCGATTGATATAATCAACTGTACAAGGAAAATCTTTTAATCGCTCTTTAAAACTCCGAAAATGCTGCATCGAAAGTATGGTGGTTGGCACTAAAACCGCTACTTGTTTTGAATCGGCAACTGCTTTAAATGCCGCGCGAATGGCAATTTCAGTTTTTCCAAAACCAACGTCACCACATACCAAGCGATCCATGGGTGTTGCAGATTCCATATCTTGTTTGAATGCCGCAGTAGCTTTCGCTTGATCAGGTGTATCTTCATACATGAAAGAAACTTCCAATTCATTTTGCAAATACGTATCAGGTGAAAATGCAAATCCGGGTTGACTTTTCCGTTTCGCATACAATTGAATTAAATCAAATGCAAGTTCCTTGATTTTCTTCTTCGTTTTATTTTTCAGTGTTGTCCAAGCTTGCGTTCCTAATTTGTTCATTTTAGGAACAGTGCCATCTTTTCCAGTAAATTTAGAGATGCGATGAAGCGAGTGAATTCCAACATACAAGACGTCACCATCCTTGTATACCAAACGAATTGCCTCTTGAGGCTTACCATTCACATCAATTGTTTCAAGTCCAGAAAATTGACCTATTCCATGATCAATGTGCGTTACATAATCGCCCTTTTGCAGGTTATAAATTTCTTTGAGCGTCAGTGCTTGTTTCGCTTGCTGAAAACCTTCTTTTAAACGAAAACGATGATAGCGCTCAAAGATTTGATGATCTGTGTAACAAACTAGTTTTAAATTAGGCGCAATAAATCCCTCGTGGAGAGATAAATTCATTGAAACGAATTCAACCTCTTGATTTGTATCCTGAAAAATTTGATGCAGTCGCTCAATTTGTTTGGGTTGATTGGAAAAAATAAGGTTAGTAAAATGAAGTTTTGATCGTTCTACCAAATCGGTTGATAATAAGTCAAAATTCTTATTGAAACTCGGCTGGGGAATAAAATCAAATTCAATCAATTTAGTGGATTCAAAATATTTTTTCGTGCCCCATTCAACGGTTCTTAGTTCACTTATTTCCTTCAGAGCAACCGGTGGATGTAGGTATAGTTCATTGGGAAGTCCAAATTTTACAGTTGTTTCCAATGAGGCATGAATTCCAACGGCTTTGTCATATTCTCGTTTAAGAACATCTTCAATTTGTTGAGCATCAGTTAACCAAACAACAGCATCTTTGCCGATAAATTCAAAAAAAGAACTTACACCTTGTTGAATCAGATTCCCTTGAATATTGGGAACGATAAAAAAATACTGGTGCGTTTTCTCGGATAATTGCGTAGATGGGTCAAAGGTTCGAATAGAGTCCACCTCATCGCCAAAAAACTCAATGCGAAAGGGTAAATCATGGGAATACGAAAAAACATCCACTATTCCCCCTCGAATTGAAAATTGACCCGGTTCATATACAAAATCAACACGGTCAAACTGATATTCCAACAAAAGTTCATTCAAAAAATCGATGGAATACGAACTTGAAACTTGAACTTTTAGAGTGTTTTCAACCAATTTTTTTTGAGTCGGTATTTTTTCAAATAATGCTTGAGGATAGGTAATAATCCAATTATTTGAACCCTGACTTATTCTTTCGAGAACCTCTGCTCGAGCAACTACATTGGCATTGTCCGTTTGCTCTAATTGATAAGGAACTTTATAGGAGGCAGGATAAAATAAAATCCGCTTATTGTCGGGATAAAGCCCTTGTAGATCATTGAGGAAATACGCTGCCTCTTCCTTATCTGTCAAAATAAAAACATGATTTCCAGGAACTTGGTCTGAAGTTGCGGCTGCGCAAATACTTCGTGAGGAACCCACCAATCCTTTCCAATGAATACGACTAATATTATTTCCTAAAGCTTGTGCTGTTTCCTCAACGGGTTGATACCCCCGAAAAAAATCTAAAAAGTTTTTAATATCCATTTTTGTGAGCACTAAATTATTGAAAATCTCAGTGGCTGCGCAGAAAAAAATTGTCCGATATTATTTTCTATTAAGAATTCAACTATTTCAACAATAAAAATTTAGTGTATTTTCGCTTTCAATTAAAAATTTGTGAAATGAAAAAAATACTATTTTATCTAGGGTCAATGATCTTAATTGTATCAATTATCTCAGCCTGTGGTGGAGAGAAAGGAGTAGCAACCATTAGCAACTCCTCAACAACAAACGCAGAGAGAACTAGTATTGATACGACCAACCAAACTAAAGAAAAAGAACCAGTAAAAGCTTACATTCAATTATTTACGGCAAATGGAATAGTTTTCGATCAACCTTGTCAAAGCAAAATATTACTATGTATTACAGATGGCAAAGTAAAAGCTATTAATACAAATTGCGAAGATGAATACTCACTTTTTAATTATTTTTCAGGAGAAGCAAATGGGTTGATGTTTTCTGGTAAAGGTTCCTTTTTCGATAATTGTGGTGGGAGTGACCCATCAAAAACTATGTGCAAGTCAACTAATAATTTCAAGCTGGAATTAGAAAAGGACTCTACCAAACTGAAATACAATGGTGCTAAATTCTCGAAATCAAGTTCAAAATTATCTTTCCAAATTAAGGGAATGAAATTGTATAAATCTCCTGATTCAAACTCTGAATTAATTGAAAAAATTAAAGAATCGCAAGCAAAAGTTGAATTACTAGGGATTGGAGAGCTTCAAAAGAAGGGCTCAGAATGGGGAATCTGGTATAACGTGAAAGTAGATGAGAAAGAGGGATGGTGTTTAGATTGCATGAATTTCTAAAAATTACTTGAAAGATTCTATTCTCTTTTGGTGATTTTGGATTTTTTTATATCTTTGCATCCCCATTTTGGGATTTAATTTAAAATTTAGCTATATGTACGCAATTGTAGAGATAGCAGGGCAGCAATTCAAAGTGCAAAAAGATCAAAAGATTTTTGTACATCGTTTAGCGGCAGAAAGTGGAGCAAAAGTTTCTTTTGACCGCGTTTTGTTGGTTGATAATGATGGAAAAATCCAAGTTGGCGCCCCAGCTATAGCAGGAGCAGTAGTTTCTGCAGAAGTGAATGATCACGTAAAAGGAGACAAAGTAATTGTTTTCAAGAAAAAACGTCGTAAGGGTTATAAAAAGAAAAACGGTCACCGTCAATCTTTTACAAGTATTACGATTAAAGACATTAAATTAAGTTAATTAAAAGTTTAAATCATGGCACATAAGAAAGGAGTCGGTAGTTCTAAGAACGGACGTGAGTCACACAGCAAACGCTTAGGTGTAAAAATATTTGGTGGACAAGCTGCAATCGCAGGAAATATCATTGTTCGTCAAAGAGGGACAACTCATCACCCAGGAAATAACGTAGGAATCGGGAAAGATCATACATTGTTCGCTCTGGTTGATGGAGTAGTTGAATTTAGAAAAAAGAAAGATAATCGTTCATTTGTTTCAGTAACTCCACTAGAAGTAACTGAAGCTTAATTTACGAATCACCCTACTTGAAAACCGCTCAGAATTTGGGCGGTTTTTTTTATTTAATTAAATACAAGTTATTTTAGCATTAAGATTTTCTTGATTTTTAAGAAAGTTAAAACTTTGTTTGTACATTTGATACCCTATGTTTCAGAAGGTTTGCTTTATTTTATTTCTCCTTTTATCTGCGAAATTATCAGCGCAAGTGGTAGAAGATTTCTCAGACGGAGACTTTACAACTAATCCAACTTGGTCTGGAACAACCGCTGATTTTATAGTGAATACATCTCAACAGTTGCAATTGAATAATACGGTTGCGGCAACTTCTCAACTCACCACTACACACAATTTACCTGATCTAAATGCTAAGGAATGGCGCATTTGGGTAAAACAAAGCTTTTCTTCTTCATCTAGTAATTATGGACGGGTTTATTTAACTGCGGATAATACAGATTTAACGCTGGTTCAAAACGGCTATTACCTGCAATTTGGAGAGGCAAATGCGATTGATGCAATTCGCTTATTTAAAATACAAGGGGGCATTTCATCTCAGTTATGTGCGGGAATAGATGGACAAATTGCGAATAGTTTCACCACTCGTGTTAGGGTAAAACGTGATGCCCTTGGCAACTGGAGTTTGTTTGCTGATTTGACAGGGGGACAAAATTTTATTTTACAAGGAACAGCTATCGACCCGGGTTCATTGACGGGAACGCACTTTGGCATTTTAGATGTTTACACCTCAAGCAACGCCAACAAATTCTTTTACGACGACATTTACATCGGAAATGAAATTATTGACAACCAACCGCCCGTTTTAACTTCTGCTACTGCAATTTCTTCTACACAAGTTGATGTTTTGTTTAACGAGTCACTTGACCCAACGAGCGCCCAAAATGTGTTGAATTATTCGTTAAATATACCTGTTTCCATTTCATTGGCTGTTCTTGATCCGTTAAATACAGCTTTGGTGCATTTATCTACTTCAACTGCGTTCACAAACGGGACAACATACTCATTAACAACAACTAACATTTCAGACATATCATCAAATGTTTCTGGAAATCAATCGACTAATTTTCAATATCTAGTAGCTGATTCTGTTTTACCTGGGGACGTAATTATCAACGAGTTTTTTCCTGACCCAACACCTGTAATTGGTCTTCCCGAAGTTGAATTCGTTGAAATCTATAATAAGAGCAATAAGATTTTTAATCTAACTGGATGGAAAATTGGCGATGCATCCTCAGATGGAACAATTGCAAATTCCTGGTTATTACCAGGTGAGTACAAAGTGTTGACGGCGACTGCAAATATTCCTTTATTTACATCAACTTCCGCGGTTGGAGTAACGAGTTTTCCTAGTTTAAATAACGCTGGAGACGATGTGGTTTTGAAGGATAATTATGGGCAAATAATAGATAAACTCTCTTATACAGATGATTGGTATCGTGATGATGTTAAGAAAAGTGGAGGATACTCCCTTGAATTAATAAATCCGAATGATCCATGCTCAGACAAAGACAATTGGATTGCTTCAACGTGGATTTTAGGCGGAACCCCGGGAAATGTAAATTCAGTTTACAGCATTATTCCGGATACAACAGCTCCCTCCATTTCACTTGCACTGGCTTTGGCCCCGAACTTCTTAGAATTAAATTTCGATGAAGGAATGGATTCCACAGCCCTTGCCAACTCATTACTTTCGTTTAATCCAAATTTAACAATCCAAAACAAATTTATTCAAGGAAGTCATCCAAAAGCCATGACGCTCCAATTCAACGAAAATCTTGCTGGATCGCAGTTGTACTCCTTTACCTTAGGTCCAATTTCCGATTGTTGGATGAATTCAACCGAGCGCAATGGAACATTCATTTTACCTGAAACAGCCCAAAAAGGAGATGTTATAATCAATGAAATTCTTCAAAACCCATTAACAGGTGGACAAGATTGGATTGAGTTATATAATAATTCTAACAAAGTAATTAATTTGAAAGATTGGCAATTTGCAAATTTTGACAATGATACGATTGATAATTTTAAAACGATTGGAGATAATTATTTACTCCAACCGAATGATTATGTGGTACTAGGAAAAGACTCAAGTTTTGTTAAGCAAAATTACCCATTTGCAATCCCCGGAAAATTTTTATTTAGTGAATTGCCAAGCTACAACAACGATTCAGGAACCGTTTATTTGATTTATAATTCTGAGATAATTGACAAGGTTTCTTATCAAGATAAGTGGCATTTTGATCTATTGGACAATACCGATGGTGTTTCGCTGGAGCGAATTGATCCAAATGGAGTATCAAGCAGTGAATACAATTGGCACTCTGCTGCTGAAGACATTGGGTTTGCAACTCCCGGAAGGGTTAATTCTCAATTTCGACCAGCGGTTTCTAACGGTGAAATATCATTTACTGATGATATTCTCTCACCCGACAATGATGGATACCAAGATGTTCTTCAAATAAATTATAATTTGACAAATTCTGGTTTACTCGGCAAAGCACAAATATATGATGATCGAGGGCGACTTGTTCGAACTATTTTTACCAATGAATTATTGGGTAGTTCTGGCACTTTTTCATGGGATGGTACTACCAATCAACAAGTTAAGGCAAGTATTGGTGTTTATGTGCTAGTTTTTGAAGTGTTTTCAACAGATGGAGGTGTATTTTTTACCAAACAAAAAGCTTTTACTCTTGCCGGTAAGATTTAATTTTGTGAGAAAATTAGTGTATGAAAAAGATTTTGTTTTTAGCGGTCATTTCAATTTCAACGTTTACATTTTCTCAATCCTACAAAACAGCAATTGGATTAAAGGGAGGTTTTCCAGGTTTTGGATCGTTAAATGCAAAACATTACCTAAAGGGGTCACATGCCATTGAAGCAAGTATTGGTGGAAATCTTAATTTCATTTGGCTTCAGGGAATTTATGAGGTAAACAAGAGTCTACCTACAGATGGCATGAATTGGTATTTAGGAGTTGGTCCTAGCATTGGAATAACAAATACAAACGGCAACACAACAGATGGGCTCTATTTAATGGGAACAGGATTAATCGGAATAGAATACACATTTCAAGATCTTCCTATTAATATTTCGCTTGACACTGGGCCAAGTATTCAGATTATACCAAACGCTGGATTTGGATGGGGTGGCGGATTAGCAGTTCGATATACCTTAAAATAATTATGTGTATTATCCCGGATCAGCAGGTTGGATAGAAAAATACTTTGAATTAATTGAAACTAATCAGATTCAATTAAATGCAAAAAGTGATATTACGCTATTTGATATTTCTCGAAATTCGGGATTGATTTATGGCGTTGCAGTAAATACGATTTTTGACTCTAATGCACTACAAACCAATTGGACTCCTAAAGATAAATTAAAAAATCTTTTTTTCGAGACCTTAATTTGGACGCATTGGACACAATCCAATTTTCTTTTTGATAAAGAGACTTTTATTACTGACTTAGCCTCGTATTATTCCTCTATAAAACCTAAAAACTCATTCGACTTTTTATCTTTCTTCAAAAAAGAATCTGCTATTTCTTCGATTGAAACAGCCATTGAGGAACGATTGGAATTGGACAAACGCATCCTAGAAACGCGAATTTGGCTAAACACCTTAAATAATGCGTTTTTATTTCTTGATGTAATCCTTTTTAAGGAGTTTCTCGAAACAAAGAAAATTAGACCCTTTCAAACACTTACAGAAAAAGCCATGCATTTTTATGTGGATGCCGTTCATTGTGATGAAGACATTTCCGAAGTCGAAGAGAAATTATTTAACTAG
>Ga0169931_10012450_pt1 | contig 11791 bp, 5 predicted proteins | sample Kivu_15m_20L_FD_129675 | JGI IMG/M metagenome (GOLD analysis project Ga0169931, IMG submission 129675) | Freshwater microbial communities from Lake Kivu, Western Province, Rwanda to study Microbial Dark Matter (Phase II) - Kivu_15m_20L... | ecosystem: Environmental > Aquatic > Freshwater > Lake ... | reverse complement strand
CCATTTCGGACTCTCAATAAAATCAAAATCGTTTACTAAATTTATTATAAAAAAATAAGAAATAAGTCCTATAATAAAATAGAAAAAAATAATGTAATAATAAATCGAATTATAAAATTTATTATAGTCGTAAATATTCAGATAAAATGATATTAAATAATATAAACCAAAGTTGCCCATTATGAAATAGTCAATAGTTCATAGTTAAATAAAATAAAAATAAATTTAAAATATTTTATAGCATAAATTATTAAAAAAAGATGAATAGTAAATAAGAATCGGCAGAATTCATGAACAAATATTTAAATAATTTGCTATTTACAATAAATAAAAATAAAAGTTATCTTAAAAAAAGAGAAAAATAAGAATCAAGACTTAAACTAAGCCTTCATTGTCTCATAAAATAACAATGAATCAATTTAATAATCAAAAAAATATAAAAAATAGAATTTAAAGTTCATCATTAAATCTTAACGCAATTAAAAAATAAGTGCTTTTGCATTTATTCAATCAAAAATCAACAAAAAATCAACAAAAAAATTTTAATATGACTAAAATAAATAATTTTAAGATTATCAACGGCAAATAATTATTTAGCAATTCTAAGCAAAAAGGTGAAAGTTCTTATAGAGGGTCTTTAAAGAAATTAATAACATAAAGATAATTTTGATTTATATTTAATAATATATACTTTCATATTATATCATTTTATACTATATTAATAACTGATAGTTCAACGAAAAATGCTATCAAATCGATCTTCATTCAAATCACTATTAAAAACAAACAATTAAAAAAACTAAAATCTACAATAAAACAATATCAAACATTAACCATCACAACTTTCTAGTGCAATATCTACCCAACAGATCTGCATTATATCAGATTAATACTCTAAAACTAAATTACTATAACTTCAATAATAAATATTTAAATTACGTAAATAGATGACCCAAAAAGAAAGTTATCATAATAAAGAAAAAGGAACACTCCTTAATAAATTATAAATACTATCTGCATAAAATATCTAGATCAAACAGCGTCAAACAAATCTCGTAAAATTAAATTAAACCTTATAATTAGCATTAGGATCGACTAATCATCGTTAAAATAACACCATGATCAACAAATAATTATAATAACTTCGTCAATAAGTAAATGATAAAAATACAATGATGAGGTAGGCCAAAAGAACTATATAAGAGTATAAAAAAATGATTAGAAATATATAATCATAAAAATATAAGATAGTTGAATAAAAATAAAAAATGATATTCAACCTAAATAATAAATTGAAAACCATTAAAGGATAGAAATAACATATGATCAATATGATCAAAAATGATATATTATCTTTACCTTTTAAGAAATAAATGATTAATATGATTTTAAAATCTATTAATTGTTTTCAAGATAATTCAGATTTTATCTAAAGTGATATTTTTGCATAATCCAATAGTTCAAGCCAATATTTAGAAAGTCCCATTAGTAAAAGAAAAAATTTAATATAATTAAAAGGATTTAAACAATCAAAAATAATGGATAGAAGTTATTCCCATTTTAGCGCAAATTCAATCATCAACTAACTTAATAAACGATAAATATAGTCTGAATTTTCCTAATAAAATGAATAATCTTAAAAACTTTTATGCTAAGTATGTAAAAAAGTCTTTGAATAACAATAATTTATCCAGCATATGGATCAATGCAATCAAATGCATTAACTTCATAAAAAAAGAAGCCAACTTTAAAAGGCTATTGATTAATTAAACATGCAACAAAGAAAGAGTACTTCACAAAAGAAAAAAGTTATGATTCAAAAGCGTAGCCCTTTATAATAATGGAATTTAAATACTGATAGAGATACTTCTAAGAATAAATTATCAGCTAATAAATTGATGAATTATAATAAATCAAATCGTTTTACTGGATAAAAAAATCTAAATAATATGTCACAGGCGTTTAATAATTATAAATCAAATAGACTATACTGATATATAATACTTTTTGATAATGATTAATTATATATGTATATTATCTAAATTTAAATATTATTATTTGAAACTCATTTATAATTAAGATTAAATATAACTTTATTCATATTGATAGATGACTACAAAATAAGTAAAAGACAAAGAAAAATAAACAAAAGGCGAATAAGATAAACCAACCAGAGCTGGAATACCTAAAGATTGGGTATCACCAGCTATACAAATTTCAACAGATATTAAATTTTGTGATATGAAAGTAGATATGAAATAGTATTCACTTCTCATTACTGAGTATATCTATGTACAGATGGTCAAAAATTAAATAGCATATTTGAAAGATGCTGCTTAATACATTAAAAAGAATTTTTAATAGGAATTCAAAGGTTGCTGGCATGTCGTCTGCGGTGTTAATTTTGGATCATACTTTAATTATTAAAGCAAAGCATGTATCTTAGTTTATCGTAATCATGTTGGATTTTTAATATGGAAGTACGGTTGATTTTCATGACTTATTTAATATATTAACAATATTCACAGAATAATAACATATATATCTAATCAAACCATGCCTAAACTATCATCTTCTTATTAATTATTATCACTTTCAGATTATTTAGAGGATATTAATATATGCTATTAATTGACTTTTTGATTTATTGGTTTGTTTTCAGGAACTTATGGCACAACTTTTTAATGGACTTATATCTTCTACTTTTTAGGAGTTTGAGATTATTTATTAATTTTCTTTTCTTTATCTTTTTATCTCTTTATTTACTTTCTTATTTTTTATTTTTAAGCTATTTCATGAGGAAATTCGATTCGATATTGTTGCATTCTAATTTGATATAATTTCCTTTATTCATCCCCTAATTTAATGTATGGCTATTTTTATTCACTTGAAAGCTAATTCCAACATTTTGCTGCAACTTTTGTCAGCTAAGTGACTCCATACATTGGATAAGATTTTGCTATGTTACCTTGTTGCTATTTGAAAAAAATTAAAAAGCTTGAAGCTGGAGCTTTTGGTTTATGACTTATTTTCTTTATCTTCTTTTTGCTACGAATTTATTATCCTTATTTTTGCTCTTATGCTTGGTTCTATTTTTTAATTTTTTTAGTTTTAGTCTATTTTTGTTATTTCTAAATTTATTCCTCATCTTGACTTTCTTCATTATTTTCAATTTATTAAGGTATTTCTACAAAAGGTGAAACTATCACTTGATTCTAATCGTTGTTTTAAACTTAATTATGATTATTTTATAGTATCTTTAATTCTTGAATACATAGTTAATTGATCTAGAGAAACGCATCTGCTAATTTTCTTGTTATTTTTTATATCTAAATGAAAACAATTGTACAAAAGCTATGTGATTATTTACTGACATTATTTTTCTTGACTAATACAGAATGATGACTCTATATATTATAATCCAATAGAATTAAAGTTAAAATAATATAATAAATCAATTTGCGCGGTGAAGATGAATCGAAGAATCAGAACCGCCATGTATAATACTTTTTTATGATACCCAATCAACGCAAAGTACTTTTTATTGTTCAGCATTTATATTTTGTAATGGAAAACTGCATCGCATATCCCATATTTTTACTGTTTGATCATACGAACCTGAAAGAAAATAATTATTATTTGGTCCAAATTTGACGCTACTTGCCCATTTTGAATGAGATTTAAATGTATTATGCGGCCTACTAGGATCTCTTATATCCCATAATCGAATTTGGCCATCTTAATGAGCTGATATTATATTATTATGAAATGAATCAATCGACAAAGGCACTGAATCTCTTGTTAATATTGTTTAAATTCTTTTCATTTTTGTTATATTTGTTAAAGCTATTTTATGTTATCCAGAACTTGTCAAAATTTATTCATTATTAAACCAATTTATACTCTAAATAGTACCATTATGGATAATTTATTCTGCTAATAATGTCAATGTATTTAACTATAATTTTTGTTTTTTATTCTTCTTAGTTTTAATGCTATTTGAAGTCCCTTGAGATTAAAAATTTTAAGGAATACTCCATATATTCAAACTGCCTGTTGATCCTCCGGTGGCTATATGAAGATCTACTCCTGGACTTAAAGCAATACTATGTATAGCACCTTTGTGAGCATTGTAGGAAAGCTCTGTTACTAAACATTTTTATTAATTCCAATTAATAAGATTTACTTTTATATTTTAGCCAAGTCCGCCACAAAACATGTAATAGCTATTTTACTATGTACTTGGAGCAATTTGTATAGCTTTCAAAGGATCTTCATCAACTTTAACAGTGCATAATTTCTTAAGTTTTGTTGAATATATAGAAACTTAACCACTATATAATGAAGAAGCTATTCCTATATTGCCTTATGGACCTAAAATAGTACAAACAGATGAAACCCAATCATTTTATTAATTACTTTAATGATTTTCCATTTGCTATAAAGCCAATACATATTAAATTTTCAATGTTTGTTATGCAGTTAATGAATATCTTAATATATGTGATTTTAATTTGCCTCTCAATATAAATCCCTATACAATAAACTAAAAACGCGGTATGTCTGTTTCTTGAAGAAGATCTTTTACTAGCTAAATAGTATTTAAATTACATTATTTAGAGAATCCTAATCTAATTATGAAGACAATTATAATTGTGAATGAGATAGTTGATAATTTTCTAGTGCAGATGTAAAACTTGCGATAAGTTGTTGTGGTATTTTATCATAAAGCTATTGTATTTTGGTTATCTATTCTTCCATTGTTGAAATAGTAATAGCTCTTAAATTATAACAAATTATATATCAATATAAGCAGATTACTCAAAAGCAAATAATACTAATGATATTTCTTCAACTTATGATTTATTTATTAGAATGTATCGATGAATATATTTTTTTATATATGTAATATCTTATTAATTGTTTTACAATCATATTTTTCTTTCATTGATATATTATTTAATGCTGCTGATTATTTTCAAATTTGATATTTAATAATATTAATATTTATTTTAAAAAGAAAGACGAAAATATCTTATGAAAAAACTTACGCCAAAATTTATTAATCAATCAGTTGCACTTTTAGGTTTTTTATCTTTAATTTAGTAGTTGTTATCTTTATGATATGGACAGCTAAAGGCGGATTTAAAAAATAAATAATGTCAGTATATCAAAAAGGAGTAAATAATTCTTCAAAGTTCGATGAAAAAGTAAATCATCTTGCAGATATTCTATATCAGTACTCTACATATATTGCTATAGCAACTATGCTATTTTACTTCATGAGATTTTCTGATAAGATACTAAGTTACAGATAAAAAATATCAAGCATTTTCTCATCAATCGTTTTCTTCATATTCTCTCTTCCTCATAAAATATATAGATTAATAAAAAAAAGTGCTTAACCACTAACAAAAGAAAGAATTTAATAAATAGTTAATAAAATAAATTTGATTACATTATTTTCCTATTTATTTTTCATCGCCGGAAATTTCTACTTAGCCTATAAATAATACAAATAATCCAAACAATTATTGAGAACAATCTTGATGACAATTTTTAGATTTGTAATTTTATTTATTGTCAGACCATTCATAATACAAACTTCTCATTTCAAAACAAGCAGCTAAAAAGTAGCCCTATTTTGGAAACAAATTCAAGAACTTTTTATTTTCGGAGGCATTTACATTTATTTATTGAATAATGCATCTAGTAAATAAATATCTATATAGGTAAACTTAAAGATTTTCAAATAATATTATTCCCTTCATGGATTATTCTTACGTTTTGGCTTCGATATTTCTCAGAATTATCTAGGAATCAAGAGCTTGTGTCTTTATTTTTATACAAATTAAGCTTTTATCTTAAATTGTTCACCTTTGGCATCATGATATTACAATGCTCAGGAGAAAGTGTATTCAGATATATTTGATTTCGTATAGATCTTATTATCTTATATTATAAAATAAATAAAAAAAAATCAAGACCATCTATAAAAATTCTTATATGATTAGATTAATTAATATTATTATGGATCTTCGTCTTGTTTTGCTTATGAATAACGAAGGCTTAATGGAGATTTTGTTCGATTTCCTATAAGCTTCTAAAAATAATTGCAACTTTGCTGCTTCTTATATATCACATTATGATTTTTTGGAGAGCTAATTAGTTCGTATTTAAGTTATTTAGCTAATCTCTCATCTTTAAACCTTTGAATAATTTTTTAATATGAATGGACGACTGAAAAATATTCTTTTTGATCGCTTATATTTGTACGAATATTAATTTTATGATCATCTAATTTTTGATATTTCTATTTAGATTGTTTTGCTTTAATAGAAAAACTTCTATTTAATCGAAAACTTTTTCCTAATTGCTTGTTTTTTTATTAATTATTTTTCATTTTAAATTTCATTTGACTACTATTTAAGTCTTTTTTCTTCTTTTGGGCTTATATAATCTTTAAAATTTATTATTTTTGTATCTCGTATCTGATATTCTCATTGTAGGAAAAATTCATAAATGAATTTTTCATTTTTATTTAAAGCTATTTATTATATAAAATTATAACAAAGATGTAAAAAATAAATAAAATTTAATCAATATCAAAAGAATAAAAAGTAAATTATAATTACTATTACAAATATTTTTTGCAAAATTAATATTTAGATTCGACTATTATTTTGTATTTAAAATAATACTAGATTATCAATTCTTTATTAATTCAGCTTGATTTTTTATTTGATCAAAGAATTTTATTTTTATTCGACAAAAATATATTTAATCGGTTATTATAATTATTAACTCCTTATTAATTATATATATTTTTTAGGTAGTAAGTAAAATAGGAGCCAAATTATATTATTTTGCTATTTTAATCACGATATGATTCAAGCATTTGAACGTTTGTCCTTGACATCCACTCAGTATTATTCGCAAATATCATCGGAGCAGTATTCACAAAGACTTATCGATCGACCAAACCTCGTAAAAATCGATAGTCTTGTCATTTACAATTTTAAATCATTTAGTACGCATTTATTCATGTAGAAGATAAAGTCTATGTTGGCCCTTTTTTATAGTTTACATCAATAATTGGACCCAACGGAGCTGGAAAATCAAATATTTTAGACGCCATGATGTTTTGTTTTTGTAATTAAAAAAACAAACTTCAATTCTATGATGTTAGATAGTTCATCAACAGATAAGGAAAAGAAACTTACAAATAAATGTCAAATAAGAATAAACACTGTTATGTTGAAGTGACTTTTGTATTATAGGATCATTCTAAGTTATCAATAAGAAGAACACTATATGCTAATGAGAATCAAGTTTTTACAATTGATGGAGAGGAGTATACTCAAAAAGTATATGAAAACTATCTGATTAAATGCAACATTAACTACATGAGTTCAAATTATGCAATTTGGCAAGGTTAAGTTGATAAGATTCTTTTGAAAAACCCAAAAGATTTAACTAATTATATAGAGACAGTTTCAGGCTCTTCATTTTTCAAAAGAGATCAATAAGCTAAATAAAAACTTCTAAAATAAGCTTAAAAATAACTCTAATAAAAAGCTCAAAGACTATTAAAACTAAAACAATAAAAAAAGAAAATAAAAAAGAATCATCAAAACAAATAATCATCCTTAGCCTTATAAAAAGACTACGAATAAATCCTAACAAAAATTTTCTTAATAAAGATTTATTTCTCGAATAAATAGATCAAATAATTCTAAAAATAAATATTACAAAAATAAAAATCATAAACTTAAAGAATCAAATAAATTAACTAAATAAAATCAAAGCTCCAAGAAGAATAAATCAAGAAAAGAGAGTTTTAATAAGGTAAAGATGGTCTTATGAAATAAATTGCTTAATTAAACATACATCTAAAAAATATTTAAAATAATACTAGTGTGATAGATGTTCAAACTCTCAAATAATTAGAACATAATATATAAAATTTAAAGAAATATAGAGATAGTCTCTAAACAAAATTGAATTAAAAAGAAAAGGAAAATGTATAACTTCAATCTATAGATATTAATAAAGAATATCTTGAGTTATATAGTAAATGGTAGAAAGATAATTAAGCTATCAATAAATAACTATCTAAAAGAAAACAAGAATATTTATATGTTGAAGGATTATTACAATCAAAAAAAGTTATCATACAATAATATGAACAAAAACAATAGAAAAATTTAAAGAATCATCAACTTTCTGAAAATATCATGGCATAATTATCATCCAATATTGAATAAATATAAAAAAATATCAATAAACTGAAGATTTAAAAAGCAAAAACTATGCAAGATTGTCAAAAAAGTAAAATAAGGATGGAAGAATTAACTAAAGATATATATGATTTTAATTAAAAAATCATAGAATTAGATTCTATTATTAATGACAGTATATAAAACGATAAAGATAAAGATTTAGTTCATAAAATGAAAGGGATTTAAGGATTTAAAGGAATTGTTTAACAATTTGTCAAACCTGCTCATAAAAAATATTAAGTTTGTTATCAAATCATGATGGGAAAGATTCTCAAATATATGTTGTGTCTTGACTAAGGCGCTTCTAAACATATAGCAATCAAACTTAGGTAAAATGGTCAAATAAGAAACTTAGTTATTCTAAATAATATATCATAAAGAAGAAACGATCAGAACAAACATGAAGTTATTCGAAATGATATAGGAAAATTAGGATCATTAGCTATATAAGCAATTTAATACGATAAAACTATACACAACTTTGAACTATTCTTAAAAGACTTTTTAAGCAATAAAGTTATCTGCTAAAATTTAAGTAAAGCATGGTAAATTTTACGTAAAAATATCAAAGGAATAACATAAATATATACTTTAGATGGAAATATCTTAAGATCTGATGGAATAATAAGCAGTTATGGTTCTGTTGAATCAGTTAAAAGTAAATTCAAATATTTAGATATATCAAAGAATAAATCAACAATAATGGAAAATATTCAAAAATATCAAAAAGATAAAAAAAAGTTATAAGATGATTTGGATCAATTGAGGCGTAAATTTGGTGATTAATCCATATTAAAACATAATTTATAATTATAAAAACTATAATCAAGAAAGCAATAATTGACTGAGAAATTGAAGTTTTTAAAACAGAATGGTGCTAAAAAATAATTTAAAATACCTAAAGGATTATAAGATTAATTATCTTAATTAAACTCAAGACAGTTAAAATTATAAGCTGATATAAAAGATATATAATTGAAAATGATGAGTAATAAAATATTCAAAGATTTTATCAAGAAAAATAAAATTGATACTTTGTAATCATTTAGAACTGTTGAAAATATTGGGAGCTTAGAAAATGTTATGAAAATGAAGAATAACTTAGCTAAAGAAAGACAATAAATAGAAAATTAAATCAAAAAAATTGTTGTTAATTTAAATTAAAAATAAATTAAATATCAAAAAATACATCAAAAAGTTCAAAGTACTAAAAATTATGAATCAAGATAAACAGTAGTTCAAAATTTAAGGGCTAAAGAAAATTAATTGGCCAGCTTTAAGCAAAAATTATCGAAAATGAATAATATAAATTTATAAACTTTAAAATTCAAATCATAAATACCTTCTTTGAAGACTAAACTTTCATTAATGAAATAAAGATCAGATCGTTTTATAAAAGATTAGCTTCACAACCTTGGTTTGAATGATTTACCTGATGACAGTAACTATTAATCTCTTGAAGAAGATCTTGGAACTACTATATAAAGGGCGAGTAAAAGAAATATATAATAAACACAGGATAATTTATAAAAATAAAAAAATGATTTATAGCAAAAATTATAACAATTGACACTTGAGGGAAGTCATAATGCATAATAAAATCACTAAGATATTGAAAAGGAAATAAATGAACTTAATAAATAAGTTTTGTAGAATCAAGAGAGTATTAAAGTCCTAAAGGAAGAATTGGAAGAAATAAAAAAGAATAGAAAACAAGTATTTGTGCAGTTTATTAATGATTTAAAACCTATACTTCAAGATACTTATGCAACTTTAACAGAAAATAATGATAGAATACCAGGAAAAGTCGATTTATATATGTAAAATTAAACTTTCCCTTGTGATTAAGGTCTTTATTACTTTCCAACACCTCCAACTAAAAGATTTGTATATGATCTAGATCAACTATCAGGCGGATAAAAGTCAATTGCTAGTTTAGCTTTACAATATTCTATTGCGATGACTTCTAAATCAGTATTTCTAATGCTTGATGAAATTGATGCATTTTTAGATAAATCAAACGTCAATAAATTTATAAACTTAATAAAAAATACAATGCGAAGTAATTTATATATATATCTTAGATAAATCTTTACAATTTATTTTAGTTACTCATAAAAAAGGTCTTTTCTTAAATTGTCAATCTTTAGTAGGCATAACTAAGCCTTTATCTGATCCATTTTCAAAGGCTTACTCTTTAAAATTATAAAATTAAGAAGAATAAAACGAAGATTCATCTAAAACATCAAGCAATAATAGTAAATGATCACAATCACTCATATAAATTCTTTATAATTTATATAATAATCATATCATATATAATGTTCTTTATAATATTTGTTCTATAAAATTTAATTATTTCCATAATAAGACTATTAAAAATGATAGAAAAAAGTAATTCATAAGCACAGGTTAATATGATAAATTCTCTTACTCATAAACAAAATCAAAGTTACGTTCCTTTTTTAATTAAATGCAATCGATTTAAATAATAAAAAAATCATTCACCTCCAATAGGTAATCATTAAATTATAAAGGCTCTTATAATATATAGTCTTGCTTTGGTAGAAAATCTTCAAACTTATAAAATAAAATAAGCCATTTCATTTTATAAGCGCAAAAAGCTAAATAGCAGATGAGTATTTTCAAATCGACTAAATCTAGATTTTAAAAAGTTTAAAATTCAATACTTGGTCCAGCTTTCTACAAGTAAATTTGATTATATTTAGTCTTTACAACCAATCTTAATAAATTAAATCAAAAAAATTTAGAAGAATTGATAATAAATAAAACTTTCAGAAAAATAAAAATAAAATATGTCCTTCTATTCCTGATAAAGAAAGCCGATATGGATATTCTATATTAAATGATCGCCATCATAAGAAAATTTTAAAAACTAAATAACAATTAGATAAATAAAGATAAGAGAGAAAAATATATTTATCAGGTTTAATATAGTAAAAATCATTTATTAAATTCTAATCATCTTATAAGCAAAACGAATAGAGATATAGTAATAAAAAAAAGATGTATTAAAATTGTTTGAAATTTCTTTAAAAAGATACTAATAGTTAAAAAAATATTGATATTTCGCAAAACATTAAACAAATTATTAAGAAACCAAAATACTAAAACTTATATCATACTAAAAAAGCTTAACTAATAAATAGTTACAAATCTTTAGGTCCTGGATAATATAATATCGATAATAGATCATTTAACTTAACTTAAAAAACATAAAGACATCAGTTTTTTGGTTCAACTCAAGTCAGATTCCCTGAAAAAATAAATCAATAACAAAAAGGCTATTCTTTATTGTAAATGATAAAGCAAAATAAACGATAGGAAATGAATCTTTCTAAAAAATGCTCTAAATAACCATTTATCGGATATAATGCAAGGACTTTATAAATAAATATGAATAATCCAGGGCCTGGAAAATATAATCCAAACGATAAAAGTTTAAAAAAATCAAGAGGAAACGCTGTATTTTCTCAGTAAATAAGATT
>Ga0169931_10012449_pt1 | contig 11791 bp, 9 predicted proteins | sample Kivu_15m_20L_FD_129675 | JGI IMG/M metagenome (GOLD analysis project Ga0169931, IMG submission 129675) | Freshwater microbial communities from Lake Kivu, Western Province, Rwanda to study Microbial Dark Matter (Phase II) - Kivu_15m_20L... | ecosystem: Environmental > Aquatic > Freshwater > Lake ... | reverse complement strand
AGCGTTGAGGCAGTTGAGGTTCGAAGAGCTATTAAGTCAGCAACTGAACTTGATGTGTTGCTCTATGAGTCTCTCCCTCTTGCCCTGAAATTGAAACCTCTGATAACTCCTGGCAAAGTCATGCCTTCTGCTTCGGTAAGAGAATTTGCAGACAAACTTGGTAGCAGAATTCAAGAATTAAAAGATGCGTATCCAAATCTCTTGAAAGAAGTTCGCGAGCGTATTGGTACCGAACTGCGGCCACCTTTGCCCAAGGGTAGGGATTTAAGAAAGACTTTAGAGTCACAGGCTGCGTTCCTAAAAGATCTGGTTCTTGACAAAAAGCTCAAAGCGTTTGTCGGGGGTGTGCTTAGAGACAATCTTTCCGAAGATGAGTGGACGGAAAATTTGGCGATGATCATCGCCGATGGGCTACCACCGCGAAGTTGGACCGAAGAAACTCTCACTCATTTTGGGTTTTCGCTTACTGAAATTTGCAGAGCATTCGGTCGGCTAAATGCCCTGTTATTGACTAGCGCTCAAAGCGACGATAATGAGCTCGAGATGTTTCAAGTAACTGTGACTCAGCGTGGCGGGCGCGAACTGTCAAAAACAATTAGTGCGAAGAAGTCTGAAATGGCTGAGCTCGAGGGCTTCTTAGAGTCAGTGTTTGAGAAAGCTCATACAGCTCTTGGTTCAGATTTCCCAGTAAAAGAAGTTATGTTGGCTATTCTTTCTACAGACACCGAAGAGCACGTTGAAAAAATCGAGACTGACCGTGAGGAAGCAAGTGGCCAATAAAGTAAGACACATCTGTGGCATCAGCGGTGGCAAAGATTCAAGCGCTTTGGCTGTCTATATGCGCAATTTGGTGCCAGAAATGGAATACTTTTTCTGTGACACTGGTGCTGAATTACCTGAAACATATGAATATCTTGATCGCCTTGAAGTTTCACTGGGCAAAAAAATAGAACGTTTGAATTCGACTCGCGGTTTCGATCACTACTTTGAGCTTTATCGCGGCACCTTGCCATCGCCTCAGATGCGTTGGTGCACAACAAAAATGAAGATCGAGCCGATCGAAGCTTGGATTGGTGAAGAAGAAGCCATCTCTTATATTGCAATTAGAGCTGATGAAGCCAACCGTAAGGGATACGTGAGTACTAAGAAAAACATTAAGGCGCGATTCCCATTTGTCGAAAATGGCATTGATCATGCTGGTGTTCTTCGAATTCTTGACGAAGCCGGCATCGGCTTGCCCTCGTATTACGAGTGGCGAACTCGATCAGGCTGCTACTTTTGCTTTTTTCAACGTAAGGCTGAATGGGTTGGCTTATCCAAACGCCATCCAGAGATGTTTGCCAAAGCGGTTGCAATTGAGCAAAAAGTTATGAAAGATGCAGGTGCTGAGGGGGATAAGAGTTTTACTGAGTTCGGCATGCAAGGGCGCCAATACACCTGGTCCGGTGGTGAAACACTCCTCGAACTAGTTGCTCGTCAAGACAAAATCATGGCGCGACATGAACTCGCACTTTCTCGTGAGAAAGAACGAGCTAGAAACTTACCTCTTTGGGAGATTTTTTCAGGAGCACTTGATGACGAAGACGGCACTGAACAATGTGCAGTTTGTGCACTGTAATGCTAAGACAAAATCAATAAGTCTTTAAGTCGCGATATGACATCAGCCCAGAAATAGTACATGTTTTAAATCTGATCTCAAGTACTAAAGTAAAACTAATATTTAAATATTTGAATGTGAGAGAATCATACGTTTAAAGGTAGGAGATAAAGATATCAACGCCTTAGAAATCAAAAACCGGGGTTCGACCATAGATGCCTGGGATGAAATCGATCGGCGTCGACCTCTTAGCGAGATGTTTGCCTGTCATGATTTCTCTGATATCGAGATATTTCATATCCTGTCAGTTGAATTAACGACGTCTCAGAAAAAGCCGAAGATTAATGAGGTCAAATTATTTCCAGTTCGTCTGAGCAATTGGCTAAATGAGCAGGCTATGAATGGGAGATTTCCACAGAATCCAAATTTTTCAGATCTTCTGAGGATGTCAGTGAATGGTCTTCTTAGTGAGCCAAAATTAGGTTCAACGACTGTGAACGGCTTAATTGAGTACTTGAGTTGCATTGAAGGCCGGTCTCAAAACATTGAAAAATTAAGGTCTTCAGCTCAATCAAATCAGAAAATAGCCAACTGCGACAGTAGTCAAAACTTCCTTGAGTTGTTTAATCTTGACCGTTTGTGTGCTTATTCAATTGAACAAATTTGGACTTCTCTGGATGAAGTGAGGATTGGATCAAATAAATTTGCAGTATTCCCAAAAGTTCCTAAACGAATTTTTAACCTTTTTAAAGATAGCTCAAAATGCTTGAATTTATTTGGCCATAAAATTGAATTCTTCCGAGATTTTTCTTCAATATCGCCCCGTGATATTTCTAGAGTTAAAGGGATTAGCTCTCAATCAGTCGAAGATTTTATATCGCACTTAGCTTGGTTAGAAACTGTTTTGAAGACTTCAAGTTCAGAAGTTTCCATATACGATTCTTTTTTAGGAGTTTTCGAAAGCGTTTCCAAAGTTGAGAAGTTGATACTGCAAAACAGGAACCCATTTGCCAGCGTTAGTTCATTCCGCGAAATTAAGGAGATTCTTGAAGATCAATTAGGTATTTCGATATCAGCTGAAATGTGTAGACGTAAAATGCAATCGGTAGAGAAGAAGTTAATTGATGCTCTAAACAGTTCTCAGTACTTCAAGCTAAAGGACCTTTTTTTGAATCTCACCAGATTTATTGTTCCCGAAACGACTATTGATAAATGTAAAGTCTTTGTCGACAGTGTTTTCGCGGAAAGCGAAATCGAAAAGGGCCAAGATCGATCTTGGGAAACAGATGACGTCATTTTTTGCCTCGGCCTGTTCGCGATTTATCAAAAAGACTTACGAATAGATAAACAGCAAGTTTCAATTTTTGGCTTTGAGCCGAAAGACTATCTTGAAGAAATTTTCTTGGGTCAGAATCTGAGACTTTTGAGTGACGTCGAATTGTTCTGTCGAAATAATTCGCTTGACAAGGATCTTGTCTTAAGAGGTTTGGATCCTGAATTGGTCTGTGTTGTCGGGAATTATTTAGTCAAAAGTAAGCCAATGACCAACCTGTTTGAAGCTGCGATTCGATCATCCGAACGAGCGCTTACGGTTCGAGAAGCTAGCAAGCAAATTGGAAATGATATAAATAGTAGATCGATGAGGAATGCGGTTGCCCAAGACAAACGGTTCGTGAGAGTTTCGAAGGATGAGTTCAATCTGCGTGAATTCGGGCAGTCAAATTACGAAGGTATTGCAAGCGAAATGGAACGAGTACTTGAAATCTCTGGAAAAACTCTATTATCGGCAATGCAACGAAAATTGCAAAGTGATAAAGGCATAAATCCAGTTTCAGTTCAGCTACTTTCGAGAGCACCAGTGTTTCTAGTTGAAAATGGATTTATCTCCTTACGCAAGGAAAGTCAACCCCTTAGGGTTCATCCCAAAGCTGTTGATGGAGAAAGTATTTTACTCGACAGCGGGAAAATCGTAGTTAATTTTTTGTGTAATCGCGATCTCCTTCGTGGTAGTAGTTTGCCGATTGATCCTGGAACGTCGGCTTTGCTTGGGGTGCAACCTGGAAGTACTAGTCTTTTCAAAAAGCAAGATCTGACAATAACTGTTAGCTGGAACAAGTATCAGCAGAATCCTAGGGTTTCTACTTTAAGAAATTTGGCACAATCGCTCGGTGCGCAGAGATCAAATGTGCTTTGTATCAGCTTTGATGTCGGTGAGCATACGTTTGAAGCACAAATTTGATTTTGAAACTAATATTAAGTTTTACCGTGACAATTCAATCTTGAAGTCTTCGCTCAACATCTCTATAAGAGTCTCAACTGTCGCGGTTTTATTGGAAAGTATTTGCGAAACGATTTGCTCGACGGTGCCCTCAGCGGCAAAGGAGTATGTAGTTGTGGGTCGGTTCTGACCGATTCGTCGAATTCGATCTTGGGCCTGAGAATTAGCAGATGGGTTCCACCAACGATTCAGAAATATAGCGTGGTTAGCCTCAGTTAATGTCAAGCCCTCTGATGCAATTCTTGCTGATGCCAGAAGTGTGGAATTTCCGCTTTTGAATGAATCCACTGCACTTTGACGTTCCTCTAGGCTCATTTCCCCGGTCAATAATTGTGTTGGCATTTGTAACTCGTTCATAATGTTATTCAACAGCAAAAGAGGGGCTTTCCAGAATGAGAAAACCACGGCCCGCTCTTCAAGAGAAGATATCTGTTGGATTATTTCAATTACACGCATAATTTTCGAGCTTTGATTAGTCTTTGGATCGACATCGCAAATTTGTAGTAACTTCCCTAACTTGTAAAGTGCGTTATTGCCAGGTTTTCTTAATTCATTCTGATAACTAAGAGACTGCTCCGGCGAAAGACTAATTAGCTCATGACGCTCGGTTAGAGCAGGAAGTTCGTTAAGTACATCGGTTTTGCGTCGTCGTAGTGCAAAAGGTTCGGCTCGATGTCTCAGAAGTCCTAATCCCATTGCTTGATCCCTTATCGAAAATTTTGTTGGTTCTAAAATTGACATTAGAGTCGCAAGGTCTTCGGCATCACGCTCAACCGGCGTACCAGTAAGGAGCCAAAGCTTGTTGCTTGTTAGCATTCGGAAAGATTTGGAAACCGTACTATGCGAGTTACGAATTCGATGTGCCTCGTCGACAACGATCAGGTCTGAGTGTTTTTTCATCATTGAGGCGTTGTTCCTTATTTGCTCAAAGCTGGTTAAGAGAACATGTGCAGTGCCGATTCGCTGGTCCCAAATTTCCTTTGCCGAATTTTTTGGTGGATTAAGTGCAGTCACGCAGATGTAAGGAACCCACTTGGCGAATTCGGTTAGCCAATTTAGGATAAGACTTCTCGGTGCAACTATTAAAATTCTGGCGATAGAACAGTTAATCAAGAGTCGCTCAATAGCAGCAATCGTCTGAACCGTCTTTCCTAAACCCATGTCATCTGCTAGCAATCTTTTGTCTTCTTTCAGAAGCCATTCAACACCTATGTTTTGGAATGGCAAAAGTGGTATCGGGGAAGCCTGAAACATGTGGATTGCGAGCAATTCACTTAGAGAAAAGGATCGACCGTAAGCCAGTGCGGTATTAGATGTCTGTGGGCGCACAACAAAGTTGGCTTTTTGGGGAATCGGAATTACCATCGCCTCGTGCTGAGTTAACTTGTCTAACTCTTTTGGAAACTGAAGGATGTACCTAATTATCTGGTTCTTAAAAACGCTATGAGCATGATCGGCATCGTCTAAACCGTGGAAAAATTCAGTCAGATTAAATGATTCATCCGAAACCTTGCTTTGGTTTAATAGATGCCAGAAGTCTTCAGCGGTCAAATGATTTTAGGGTCTCTATCCATAAAGCCTCGCGAACTTCCTTGAGGTCACGGGGGTCATCAGCCAAAAAGACTAAATACTGATTGTATTTCTTTTTGAACTCTTCGATAGTTGTATCGTCTAAACCAGGCATAAGTAGGCCCAGAATTAGTGAGATTGCGAAAGTCTGGACTTTGGCTCTGTCTGTGTCTCGCATTCTCCAATTCTCATTAGCAGTTGGCTCAAGCAATAGATGTATCCAGGGCGCTAAATTCAAATCCCAATTGACTTTTTGAAGAGGCTTTAGCGCAAGAACAATTTCGGTCAATTTACTTTCGCTGTTGATGCCATGGTCGTCAAGAAGTGAGCGAGCTACAGTGGCGAGAATATCTTGTCCAAGAGGCCAAAACAGAAGGTGATCTCTGTCTTCAGTGGCTGTTGGATCAATTGCAACGCCGTGGTTTCTCATTTTATAGGGAGGACTTTTAAGCACTGGCAAAACTTCAAGCAACGCTGTCCAGATATTCGACAATTCTGACGTGAGTGACTCAAGAGTCGATTCATCAGGTCGAAAACGAATAAATTCATCGGTCTTCCGATTTTCTGAATCCCATCCACTATTTTTCCGATCTCGACTTTCGAGAAGTTTCTCAAACATAGAGTAGAGCGTTTCGATGTTTGTAAAATGAGGAAGTTCTGCCTTCATTGACTTGCCCTTACGTGTGTAAACGATTGTTGAGTCTCTCTCTGGTCCTGCGGTCTTGAAGAATTCATGATCACGAAACACGTTGCGCAAGCAGATTGCAATTGCGTCATCTTCGTCAAGGATGATAGTGGTTGCTTTGTCCATTGGTTTGGCGTAGCGATTGAGATTGCTAAACAACCTCCGGTATCGTTTTAAAAAGTCGCTTCTATCCTCTACCTCCCCGGGGACGACAAGAACTACGCTTAGTTCCTCATTTTCGAAGTCCTTCGGTCTGTTTATGTAGGCATCGGATGTCGGATCAGTCATTTTTTTGATTGCATAAAGTCGGTGTTGACCATCAATCGCATACATGTTTTCCGTTCCATCAAATCTCAAAACCCCAAATGATGAGCTCAGTTCTCCATCGCCTAGCATTGCAAGTCGTGGATCTTCTGCCATATCAACAGGAAACCACTTGGGTTTTCCACCGATTCCAGCGATGACGATTGAGTTAAAAAATCTATCCGGTGTTTCCTGGAGGTAAGTTACTATTTGTCTAGACGAGCGATTGGCGTCTAAATCTCGCTGAAGAGCCTCTGCTAAACCATCACCTTCTTGCATCTCTGAGGCGAACTTGACTTCGTGGAGTTCGCGCATTTTCATTTTGACCAAATAATAGGTCCAGCGGCCCATTCGCGCTTGAACTCCAGGAAAAAATCTAGACATTATCGCCTCCGTTATATGTTGACTGGATTTGCTGGCAACCCTTCAAGAAAGCGACCGTAAAGTCTGTCGCCGTCCAGCTGGTTTCCTGGTGGTCCGAATAGTTTTATCATAATTGACTCGACTTGCTTAAATTCATCTTTTTCAAACTGAGACCACCAGAAATCGAGATTACTGAACTTTTTAAAAATTTCACTCGCATCAGTTTTTAACGTCACGTGTTCGGTAAACCGGCGTTGAAGGTCTGTAGCTCGACCAATGTAAAGTGGTGAGTACATCGATTGCCAAAATTTATCATCTGGTGCCAACGGTATTTTTGAACCCTGTTGGCAAATCACATAAACGCCAGTTTGGTTAGGAATAATTGCTTTGTGCTCTTGCCTAAACGCAATTCGATGCCAGCTGGCACTTTTGAGATATTTAAATGCGTGTGTCCACTCATAGAGTTGGACTGACCAGCCATATTTCACTTTTAATCCAATTTGCCCGGTACTAGTTGATACGGCGCGGTTTTTTCGTTAGTCATTTTACGAAGTGAAATAACTAGACCTGTTATCGTACCGTGTTCTCGCCGAAGCCGTTCGAGAGGCTCTTTAATACTTTTTGCACCACATAGCAAATGCTTGAAAGATCCTTCAGAGGATTTGACCAAAAGTGCTGGTGAATAACCCAGACTTGTTGGGACAACAAAGAGATCACTTTGCAGTTCCACTGATACCCAGGTCTCACCGACAACGAGTCGTTCAGTCATCGTGTTGAACTTGAATTCATTCGCGGCGGGAGGGGGTGGCGCTGCCTTGAAGTCACCTTGCAAGAGCGCGAGGCAAGTTAGGGGTCTCGTAAATTTTTGAGATGCCTGCAGAGAATGCATCCCGTACATAAGCCTCATCGATTGATAAATGATTAGAGAATCCGAGTCAAGAACAGTTGAGTCTCTAGCGTCTAAAATAACAAAGGGAACCTCAAGCGGCAATACGATTTCGTTTTGGAAGCCGCCGGAAATCAAGTGCAACAAATCGGCGTTAAGAGTAAAGATGCCCCAATCACCATGAATTTTGAACTCTGAAACTGAAGCAAGAGGATCAATTTTTATTGATCCGGCGACCGTGTTTTTTGACTTTTTTTCTCCCACTTAAGTCCTTGGTTTTCGCGTTTAAAAATTTACTCGTACCCTATAGCTCTCAAGGTCAATTGAGTGGTTTGTAGGAAGCCAAATTTTGCTTAATTAGCTTTAAAAGTCCGATCACAGAGAATAAGAAGTTCTTTATGTAGTTGCAGAGTTGGGGTTGTCTGAAAGATGCCATTCGAGCCAGAGCCAATTTTATTTCAGAATCGAATCGGCGGAGCAGGTGGATGGCCGATTTGGGTAATCGACCACCACTACTCGGATGAAGGCAGGACTGCGACTGGCAAGCTCGTCTATCAAGCAAAGTACCTTCATCACGAAACTTCGATGGCTGAACTTAACGAGATAATTGAAGCGACTGTTAACAAAATATTAAAACTCCCATCGCTATTTTCTGATCCAGAGCATCCCGCCGATCTTCGTAAGGTTGACGCTGTGATTGCAGTACCATTTTTTGGTCCGAAGGCGATAAGTTTGCCGCACTTGATCGCGAAAGAGATATGCCGAGCGTTAGATATTGAGGATTTATCGAACAAGGTCCGTAAGGTGAGGTCGACTAGTGCAGCCAAACAGGAATCAAAACCAGTTGTTGATGCTTCGGTTTTTGAAGCTGAACTAATGCCTGCGGGGCATCGAATATTGTTGGTTGATGACCTTTATAGATCGGGAGCAACATTAGAGTCTCTTGCGGTCAAAGTACGAAGTAGTGGCCCTCGGTCACTTGTTGGGTTTTGTGCAACAAAAGTCCGAGTCGGAATGGCACTTCGGTAGGGAGCTTTAATGAGTAAATTATCTGACCGCGAAACTTGGTTCAATATTTTTTTAACAAAGAATCTTGGAAGAGTAAAGGCGCAGATGATTGCGCAGAGAATTCAAACTTCGGGTAAGAGCGTCAGTGATTTGGCCTTAATGACGGTTGATGAGATCAGTGCGACTCTTGAGATATCTCGATCAGTTATAGACGAGTTGGTTGGTCAACTAGCTAATCCAGTTTTCATATCGGAAGACATCGGAGAGCGACTTGTCTTGCCTGGTGACAACAACTTTCCGAATGAGCTGTTTCTAAACGCTTGTCCGCCGATGCCTGTTGCTCTATGGGTTGAAGGTGATGTTTCACTTCTGCAGTCCACATCTCCGAAGTTGGGTATCGCTGGATCAAGAAAAGCTTCGGAAGAAATTCTCAACTTAACTTATAGCCTCGCAGGCCTGGCAGTGAAAAAGAAATGGATTGTTGTGTCTGGCTTGGCAATGGGCGTAGATAGTGCTGCTCACCAGGGTGCGATAGATGGAGGTGGTGCGACAGTTGGAGTACTCGCAAGCGGGATTTTGAAAATTGGTGAGATTTGGAAGCCAAGCGACTTCGATAATGTCTGTTTTGTGTCCGAGTTTTATCCGAGGTCAAATTGGACTGGACAGCAAGCTATGCAGCGGAATTCAACGATTGCATCACTGAGTGATCGAGTATTTATCGCAGCTTCAGGTGAAAGTGGTGGCTCATGGGAAATGGGTCAGTTATGTTTGAAGCGCAACAAGCCGTTATTCGTTTTGGATTTAGATGAAGACGAGGCACCAGGAAATAAACGTTTGATAAAAGCTGGGGGGATTGGTGTTTCACGCAACGAATTAGAAGCGGTCTTCGGCGTCACAGATACCCTGTTTTAGGTTAAAACTGATTCAATGCCAGTTGGAACAATCTCGGAGATGGTTGGACATCCTCTCAAAAACTCCTATGGATAATAAAACCTCTGAGCTATGGGCCGCCTACGGTTTTGTGGAGGATGTCTATCTTTGGCAACGTTACATAACTGATCCCAAAGAGGCAGCAGAGTGGCGGGCGATTGTTGGCTCACCAATCTTGGCAGCCGATTGGATTGGAGTTCGAGTCAACAAGCCCGCAATTGCACTGCGCTGGATTGAAGCCGGGAAAGATGTTAAGGCAGTCCGACGATGGACGATTGCTGGAGTCAAAGACCCAAAAGTAGCGCTGGCCTGGATGGGTTTGAACCAAGACTTAGAAGACGTACTTGGTTGGCATCGTCATGGAGTGGAAAGACCAGATGAATGTCGTGATCTCCTAAACAAAGGCTTGTCACTTGACCTCATTCGAGGATTTGATCTTTCTGAGACGCAAGTTGAATTCTTTGAACCCTGGCTGTCTCTTCGTACCCAGGAAGAACCTGCGGCTCACTCACTTGTAAACACTTGGATTCGTGACGGTGGGTCTGTCGATGATGCGGCACAATGGGTCAACGTTGGATCTACACCTTGGGAACGAGAAATCTTCATATCAAAACAGACCCCCCTCGATTTAGTTTCGGCTTTAGTTAAGGGAATGTCAGCAAAGCAAGCCATGCAGACATCTAGTTTCCTGACGAGCTATCTAAATGACGATCGCCTGACAATAAGTGAACTTGAACAGTGGATCGTCTTCGGACTTAGTGCACTCGAAATGAATCCTTGGGTGGCGATTGGTGCCACAAGCCAAACAGTTCTTGACTGGCAAGTTACGGAACTTGATCCGATAGTTGCACAACATTTCTGCTCCCTCGGCTTCTCGCCATTGGATTGGATAGATAGTGGTGACTCATCAAAAATGAGTGAAAGGACTCTTTCCAAGTGGGTTGAACCAAAAGTGCCCAGAAATAGAGTACGCGACTGGATTTTTGCCGGATGCGAAGATCCCGTTGAAGCTGTTAGTTGGTTGAACGCCTTTTCTTATACAACACCGAATGTTCCATCACTTTTCAAGCAGTACCGCGGCGATCTTTTAGCTGCAAAAAAAGCGAGAAGGGATAGCGAAAAAGAAGCTGCCAAAGAAGCTAAAGCTGCGGCAAAAGAGACAGCAGATAAAGAGAAAAAAGCGCAACGAATCATCGCTAAAGCCGAGGCCCAGCGGCGACTACGAGAGCAGGAAACGCTTCTTGCTAAGTCTCGGTTAAATGCCAAATCTAATCAAAAAGTTATAACACAAAATGTGCGAACCGTGAACAATGGCCTTCCAGATGTATCGGAGGAGTGGCTCGAAGAAATAATCGCAAGAGCAATCACAACAAGACGATCACATCGAAAAGTTTCCCATTGGCCATCCGTGCTTGAACTTGATGAAGATGGAATTTCAATAGAAATACTTTTTTTGGAAGGCCTAATTCATGGCACTGTTGTTCGTGATGGCAAAAGCCAATACTGTGCTTTTGATCCATCAAATTTCGAGCCGGAAAATTATCCAGAAACTGACCAAGGTCGTTTGGTGCTTGGGTTATGTATCTGCTGGTTTATTGACTGTTCGATCGTAATTCCAGGTTTAAACAAAAGTAGTCAAAGTCGTCCGTACTCTATTGCTGGCGCTAAGCCGAAATTAAGTTCGTCGCGTTGCCGGTACGTCCCAACTTTAACATTCAGGAATAGAAGAGAAATTTCTATATCTGACTCTGATCGACTTTTGGTACGACATAAAGTTTCAGGCCACCTTCGGGCATTGGGATACGGGCGCAAAGGGTCATCCGAAGCCCGTGGCAACGCTCCAGAACATCTTCGGCGAGAAATGAAATCTAACGAAACATTTGTAAGACCCCACTTTCGAGGTACAGAGAAAGAACGCGGTGAGCTGGTCACGCGACTGAGTAGATACTCGGCGACCGCCGAGGCGCTAGCAGAACTAGGTTGAGTATTGATTTGAGTCAACTCCAAGATTGATCGAAACGATAAGCGGTTTCCGCCAGCGAAGTGAGAACCTTTTGAGGGGCGCGTGGGTTTGGGTTGGTGCGCAGGTTGATCCACTGGTGGTATTTGTGCGTGTGGTTAGTGAACTAGGTTGAGGTTGATTCGGGAGGCTGTATGAAACTTGGTCCTGGT
>Ga0169931_10012448_pt1 | contig 11791 bp, 11 predicted proteins | sample Kivu_15m_20L_FD_129675 | JGI IMG/M metagenome (GOLD analysis project Ga0169931, IMG submission 129675) | Freshwater microbial communities from Lake Kivu, Western Province, Rwanda to study Microbial Dark Matter (Phase II) - Kivu_15m_20L... | ecosystem: Environmental > Aquatic > Freshwater > Lake... | reverse complement strand
TATTATGTTATAAAAATTATTAAATTAATAGTTAAAATATAATATTATAAATAATTAAAAATAAGCTTATATATTGTGAATTTATACATATTTATACATTTTTATATGCTTTTAATATGCGGAATAACTAATAATAAAGCTGTTAATAAATTATTTAATAACAAACTTATTTATACCATAGATATTCAAGATTTAGTAAAACAAGGTTTAGAATTTAAAAATAGAAATGATGAATATGATATAATAAAAGAATTAATGATTGAAGTAAGAGATAATCATACTTATATCAATAGAATAAACTTTATTTTAGATTTTTTAAAAAAATTTAAAAATATAGAATTTTAATTAATCTAATATAATAATTTATTTACATAATATATATATGTTAAAAGTTCTTCATATTAGTTTTCATAAAGGTTGTCAAAATGATATAGAATATATAGCCAAAAAATTAAATTTTGAATTAACTTTTATGGAATATGATGATGGTATTTCTATTGGACTTGATAAATATAATGTTACTCATGAAAAAGCAACAAATTCATGGAATAAACATAAAGATTATTATAACAGTTTTGATATAATTATCACGTCAGATACAGCTCCTATAAGTAGAATATTTTTACAAAATAATTTTGAAAAGAAATTAATTATATGGATCTGTAATCGGTTTGATTATGCAAATCAACCTGCTATAAATTTTCCAGATAAGGAGTATTATGATTTAATAAATGATGCTAAAAATAGACCAAACGTCCATATAATAGGATATACTCCTTTTGAAAATTATTATGCCAATGTTATAAGAAAATTATCTATAGGAAATGAGTGTATTAAACCTATAGGTAAAATTGGAGATGTTTATAATAATTATGTATCAACACAAGTAGAAGATAAAGAAAATACATTTATAATTGGACCATATCATAATGATAATTTAATGATGGATTTAAAATCTAAAGTTATTTCTTTAGGAATTAAAGTATATAATGGTAGATATGATGGACCCAAAGATTTAGCTGAATTTGCTGGTGTTATACATATTCCTTATGCTTGGTCGAATTTAGCCTTGTTAGAGGCAATACAATCAGAAATTATATTTTTTATTCCTTCATTAAAATTTTTAAAATATTTTATACATACAAATATTGATGGTGAAAAAAAAGATAGTTTTTTTTGGAGTCCACCATTAAGAGAAGATGTATTATATTTGTCGGAATGGTATTGTGAAGATTTTAAAGATGCATTGATTTATTTTGATTCATGGGATGATTTAAAGTATAAAATAAATACTTTAAACCTTAAAGAACAAAAAAAAATATTAAGAAAAATAGGAGATAAACATGAAAATGAAACTTTAGAAAAGTGGAGGAAGATTTTATTATAAAAAAATAATATATTATTAATATATTATATGACTGATAATTTTGAAATAGTTTATATAAATTTAGAAAAAAGACCTGAAAAAAAAGATAAAATGGAAAATGAATTTAAAAAAAATAATATTACAAATTATAAAAGATTTGATGCGATTGATGGTAATAAATTTGATGAAATACCAAAATTAAAAATACCTATGTGTACGGATACAAATATGAGTAAAGGTCAATATGGATGTTATTTATCTCATAAAAATTGTTATGAAACCTTTTTGAAAAGTGATAAAGAATTTTTATTAATTTTAGAAGATGATATTTGTTTTTTAGAAAATTTTATTCATGAATTAAATAGAATATCAAAAATATCAAAAAAAATAGATATTGATTTTATATATTTATCTAGATCTTATATAATTTTTGAAAATATGTTTGAAATTAATAAAAAATATTATAATGATGATTTTATTTATAGTCCAATAATTTGTGGATATGGATTTCATAGTTATATTTTAACCAAAAAAGGTGTATCTAAATTTTTAAATATTATTAATATTTATGAAAAAACTTTAATGAATAATGGTATAGGATTACCAATTGATTGTTTAGATTATTTAAAAAATATTGGTAAAAATAATAATATTAATATGAATATTTATGCACTTAAAAAAGATATTGTTCGTGTAGTTCCAGATGTTTCTGATACATCATAATTTATTATAAAATATTATATATATATATATATATATATATAATGAACAAAGTTATCTTTAATTGGGAATTTACCTACGAACATATTAAACATAATTTATATTCAAATTCAAATATAGTAGTCTTTGTAGATATCATACCTTCAGTAAATATAGAAAAAAAAGATAATAAATGGGTATATATACAAGTAGAAAGCACATTAATTTCTAGCACACAAATACAATATTTACTAAAAGATGATAGCAGATTTGATTTAATACTTACTTTTGATCCAAATTTATTACAAAAAAATAAATCAATTAAATTTTTGCCAAATAATAAAGTATATTGGATTAGTCCAACTAATGATTTAAAAAATAATCTAAATTTACCAGATAATTTACCTATAGAATATAATATATCTAATAAAAAATTTCAAATTAGTATGCTTTGTGGTGGTAAAAATTGGTGTCCTGGTCACCAATTAAGAAGAAAATATTGGGAAAATCAAAAAAATATTTTAATTCCAAAAAAATTTATTTATAGTCAAAATTATGAGGATTTACCTATTTTTAATGAAAATGTTAGAGCATCCTATAATAAAGATAAAACTGAATTATTTATTGATTCTATGTTTCATATTGCAATTGAAAATAATTATGCTATAAATTATTTTACAGAAAAATTAATAGATTGTATAGTTTCTAAAACATTACCAATTTATTATGGTTGTCCAAATATTGGTGAATATTTTAATATTAATGGTATGATAATAATTAATGACTTGAATGATATTAGTAAAATAAATAATTTAACAGAAAAATATTATTACGACCATTTAATTTATATAGAAGAAAATTATCAAAGGATGTTAAATCTTTTATCTTTTAAAGAACAATTTATAAATATTATTAATAATAAATTTAATGATAATGTTATAGAAAAAATATAATTTGTTTTATATAAAATATTTTATTATAATAATTCGTAATTTAGAATACGCAACGCTCTAAAATTAATCTGCATATATATGACGAATAGTTAATTTTACATAATTTTTTTCAATATATACTGATATTCACTCATTATAATTTCATAACCATTTTCTAAAAAATAAGGTATACTATATTTTGCCTTACCTAAATCTGAACTTTCACCATATTTTTTAGGTAAAACGCTTTTAACATCATCAATTAAAATTATACCATCTTTACTTAAAATATCTTTTTCAACTATAATTTTAGCCTCTCTTAAATGTAATTGAGCTGTATCTTCAATTGGTGTCATATCACCTGTATCTAAATATAATAAATCTACTTTTTCTTCTAAATTATTTAGGAAATCCTCAGAAGAAGAAACAATATATGTAATATTTTTATTATCATTATTCATAATTCTACATCTATCAATATGTGATTTCATTAAATCAATTGTGTGAAATCGACTATTTGGAAATAATGTAGAAAATACTTTTGTAAATATTCCAGCACTCCAATCCCATTTTTCAGGACTATTTGGTTCCCAAAATTTAGAATCATCTGAATTACATCCTTCAAATCTTCCATCAACAAAACTTCTACTTGTTCCTAATTCAACTATAACTGGATTTATTTTATTATTCATATTTTCAAAACAATACTTAAATGTATAATATCTTGATTTAGGTTTTTCTACAAAATATTTTTCTTGTTCTTCTATAGTATAATAATAATCCAAAGCTTTATCCAATAAATCTTTGTTTGTTTCTAGTATATTCATGATATATATATATATATATATATATTATAAAATCTTAAATTATTCTAAATAATCAAAATTATAATATCCTAAATTATTATTCCTTAAAAATTTTATAAATGGAAACCAGTTATTATTTTCACTTATAAATACAAATGAATTATCATTTTTATTTTTAAAAAATGTTGTTATTATCAATGTTTGGTCGTCCTTAAAATTTATATTATTTTCAAGAAAATGAAATAATGTATTTTTGTAATAATCTAGCCATAAATTAATCTTATTTTTACCTACAATATTACAACCACCACCTACCGAATACATATTATTAACTATATAATGTTCTACATTATTTAATTCAATTAATATTTTATATATTTCTTTTATATATTCCTTATCATTTTTAATTAATCCCCAATATATTTTATTTTCATCCAAACAATCTAAATTTATAGAAAAACATTGTTCTTCAAAATTTCTAAAATATCCAAAATCTATATATGAATAAAAATCTACTTTATATTTTTCTGAAACTTCTTGTAAAAATAAATGTCTATTAATCCATAATAATATTAGTTCTCTTGAAATATCATGATGTGGAAAATATTTTTTATCAACATTTTTCTCAATTGTATCTATGTATTTATATAATTCAAAATCTTCAAATTCTTTAATAATAAATTCAATATTAGAAACTTCGTTAAAAATATTTTTTATTTCATTTATACTTTCATTATTTGTATAAATGATAATATGCTGATTTTTAAGCACTCTAGCAAAATTTTTCCCCCACTCTATGTAGATATTTATATCAAATTTTGATTTAATTTTATAATAACAAGTATAAAAAACTATAGACTTTTCTATATTATTATTCATTTCTATATTATTATTCATTTCTATATTATTATTCATTTCTATATTATTATTCATTTCTATATTATTATTCATTTCTATTTCGTTAATATTATTATTATCATAAATATATAATTTATCACAAGTCATTTCTAATTTAACATCAAATAAGATAATTATTTGATAATTATTTTTAGATAAATTATTATCAAATAAGATATATGTTGTATTAACAATATTATTTTTTTCAATAAATTTATTTTCTAATGATTTTTCTAAATAAAAATAAAAATAATGATATATATTTTTTAATTCTGTTAATTTAATAAAGATATCCTCTAATTCATCATAATTATATATTTTAATTAATAAACCTTTTCTTATTGATGTAAAATCTATTTCTTTTTTAAATGTTTTTTTTTCAACATTACTAATTTTTTCAGTATTATTTTTGTGTGTTCCTATTTGATTTTCATGAATTCTATAATATATTAAATACTTATTTACAATACCTATTTTAATATTGTTATTAACTGCTCTTATCCAAAGTGATAAATCTTCATAAGGTTTATCGTCTCTATATTTTAATTTATTACCATAAATATCTACAGAATTCCAAAATTTTTTGGTAAAACAAGCTCCAGAATGATTAACAATATTATTTTTTTTTATTAAATTATTTTTTATAATTGTATAATCTATTTTTGTATCAATTATTGAATTATATTTTAAAATATCTTCATCTAAATTTGTTATTTTTATCCAATTAAATTGATTATCATTATAATATAATGTATTGTTTCCTTTCGTAGATATATCATCATTATTTGAATTATTTTGAGTTATATAAGTCCACATCGTGCTATTTAATAAATTTTTATTTTTAATAATATCATCAATTTGATATATAAATCTATGATGATGATAATAATCATCCATATTTGTATTAAAAACAATATCATAATTTAATTCATTGAATATTTTATTTAATAAAAATATCATTGCTTCTGTATGAGTTTCATAGTTTTTAATAAAAAAATTATGTTTTATATTTTTAAGATCAATATCTTTAAATACTGAAATATTTTCATTTCCATAATTTATTTCAAATATATCAAAATCAACATTCTCTTGATTTATTACAGATTTAATACATTTTTCAATCCAACACGTTTTATATAATTTATAAATATTTTTATGAAAAAATATTACTGCACACTTTTCTTTATAAATAATTTTATAGTTTTTTGAATTTATTGGTATTAAATCAAATATATCATATTCTGGTCCTTTTTTTTCAAACCATTTATTTGGAAAAATATATTTAGGATTTTTTACAAAATTATACATATCATTTATATAACAACTCAACAATGAAAAAGTAGAATTGGCACAAATTTTAACATCAGATAGACATAACATATAAAATTGTTCTTCATCATCACTTAATATATCATCTGCTTTAATAAAATTAATTTTTAATTCATTTAATATTTTAGAGGCATTATCTATATCATCGCTAAATAAAATAATTTTATAATTTTCTGGATCAAAATAAGATAATGCTTTTTTATAATATTGTATTGATGTATTTGTATGAAAATCTTTTAATAAAACATAATCTCCTAATCTCACATGTATAGATAATATTTTTTTTCCATAAGATGAAAATATATCTCTAATTTTATTAATTTTTTTAAAATCAATAAATAAATATTTTTTTATTTCTTCTTTATAATCCCAAAAATATTTATATGATTGAAAAAAACCATTAATTATATATTTATTTTTATTTTCAAGTTCTATTTTATTATATTTAAATCCTGATTCATTATATATTTTAAATTTATTTAATAATTTATCATCTACTTTATTAAAATTTATATTTTTAAATATCTCATATTTAGTTGGTAATTTTCTATAAGTATTTTTAGTTAATAAATATTCCTTATTATAATCTTCATCAAAAAATATTTGAAATTTTTTATTATATATTTTTGATAATGATATTATATTAAAGATCATAAATAACTGATTTCCAAATCCACCAGTAATTTTTGTATAAAGCTCTATTATATCATTTTTATTTTTTAAAAAATTTTGTTTTAATATATTATTATCTGGAAAATTAATAAGAGACATACTTTTTTTTATATCAAAATTAATTATATTAGTATTTTCTGTATGTTGATTTTCTAAATTATTTACTAAAATTCTATTTTTATATAAAATATCACCAACTATTTTATCTTCATATATCTCATATTTTTTTTTAAATATTTCTTTATTATCTATTAATATTTCTAAACTTTTTCGTGATAATATATATCCTAAACCACCAGCAGCATAAGGAGCTATAAATTTACCTTGATATTCTAAATTATTTAATTCATTATTGCTACATTTTCCAAAATGCCATTTTCTATCTAAATTTTTAACAATTAAATTACCATAATAATCATACGGTTTATCAGGAATTTTATTTTTATCTGTAAAAATAAAATCATCATCTATTTTATATACATAATCAAAACGTGTATTTTTATAAATCCATTCATATCCTTTGTATATCTTCATTGGTAAATTTTCATATATGTCTTCAACATCTACAAATAATGTCTTGTATTCTTGATTATATACTGTTGTATTAGAATTACCCTTTAAAAGTAAATAAGATACCTTAGTATTTTCTAACATTTCTATTATTCTTTTCTGATTATTAATATATATAGGTTTATTATCACAACATAATACCAAATATAATATCTTTTTATAATTATGTTTAATTTTATTTAGATTATTCTTATTTTTTTTTTCTTTATTTAAAATTATTTTATATTTTATTAATAATCTACTAATTTTCTTATTAGTTAACTCAATCTTATCCACAGATGATAGTAATATTTTTAAACATTTTTTATCTATTAAATAATTAGTTATCGGATATGATATTTTATTTTCTTTCTTGAATTTATCTGTATAAAATCTACAATTAAAATATTCATCTGATAATATATCTTTTATATCATTATTATTATTCACAACATATACATATTCATACTTTTTTTGCTTATATATCCAATATAAACTATATTTTAATTTATCTTTTTTATCATTAACATATATAGTTTTATCATTTTTATTATAATATGTTTTATCAGTTTTAATTATATCAACAAAAATATATTTAATTTTATTATTACTTAACAATATATTAATGTTATCATTTAATTCATTCTTATTTAATATAAGATATATCAATTTATCCATAATATATATTATTAGTTTATATAATTATAAAAATATTTAATTTCATTTTATTTTTTTTCTTTCACTATTATAGCGATGTTCCTCTCATCAAAAAATTTTAATGAATTATATATGTTGATTGACATAGATAATTATCGTTTTGTTTCTGCTAATAAACTTTCTCAAGCTAAACATGATCTAAATAATATAAAAAATTTACAAGATCTTGAAAATTTCTATTCTACCTATGAAAATGTATTCTCTTCATTGTGTTCTCTTAAAGTACAACTTTTAATCACTAATTATAAATTATCTACCACACTTCTCACTCTTAAATTTATAAGCAAAATAAAATATAAACTTAAACAAAAAAAATTACAAAATGTAAATATATAATAAAAATTACTGCATTATACAACTAATAACACAATTTTTTTGTCTCCTCTTCTAAATCCCCAATATAATAGCTTTCTAATAATTTTTGCGCTTTTTTAGTGTGATTCAATCTATTAAACTCATTTGTTGCATCTTTACCTCCATAATGTAATAATAACATCTTACCACCTCTGTGTTTTTCTAAATAATCTGTTATATTATATACTCTATTCTTTATAATTAACCACCACAGGTGCCTATAGCAACAGTCTTTATCATTGTTATGTAGAGATACTTCTTCTTTAGTATAATATTTATTCTCCATCCCTATTTACTAAATTATTATTATATAAATTAATTTTGTTGGTTGATAAACTATGTAAGATACATTATATAAAAAAAGATTTTTTATAAAAAATTGATAAATATTATTTAATATATATAAACATATATATATAAAGTATATGAGTATTTTCCTAAATTATCTTAAAAATAAAATATCCTTTGGTAAAGGAATAGTTAAAGTATTGCATACCAATAAAACAAATAATATAATTTATAAAGAAATGATTAAATGGCATTGTAATAATACTTCTCTTTTTTATCCTTATGGTAATTTTTCAACTATAAATTATTCTCTTATTTCAAAGGAAATTAAACCTTTTCAAATTATCTCTAGTAATGATATTCTTAATATAGTAAAAACAAATAATGAAAATATTGAAATAATTTATTTTGGAAAAAAAGTAGAAAATGATAACATAATAACTTACGAAATTAAAGATGATAGTAAAGTATTATATTTAGTTTATACAAATAATAATACAAAAAAAATAATATTCTATTTATTATAAATATTATCTAAATACATTAAAAAATGTATTTTCCATATCATTTAAAGTTTTATATGCTGTATCTACAAAAGGAGGTTGTTTATAAAAATTTTCTAATTTATTATTATTATTTGTTAAATATAAAATTTGTAAACAACAATAATTAACAGATTCTTCGGATTCATAATCATAAAATATAATTCTATTCTTATTAAAAATTTTTTCATCAATATCATCAAAACTTCCACAATAAATTGGTATACACCCTGACATACAGCTCTGTAATAATTTTTCAGTTATATATCCTTTTGGTAATGTTTTTGTATTTTCAGGACATATATTAAAAATAAATTTTTTCAAATATTCTTGTTTTCCAATTAAATTAAGTTCCTCATTTGAAGAATTATTAAATAATTTACCAGGACAATTTATATTTATTCCTTTTCTTAATAAATTCATATAAATAGGTGTTCTTGAATTTCTATTATCATGAGAATTTATTAAACAAATAATTTGTTTTGATAAAATATCCTGATTTAATACATAATTATTTATGTCTGAATAAAAATTATTATTTTTATAATCAAAATATATCATATATAATGGAAATTTAAAATGAATTTGTTTATCATTTTTATATAAATTATTTATTGAACCAAATACATAGGTAAAATCATTATTTATAAATAATTCATATGTATTTGGAAAAAATATTTCAATTGGCTCACTAATAAATAATATTTTTTTGGTATTTGGTGGATAAGATTTAATTATATTCTTATCTGTATTATTATTTATAAAACTTCCCACAATCAAATAATCAATATTATCATCAACAACTATATGATTAATATTATATTTTTTTAATAAATCTGTAATAAAATTATTTTTATAATCAAAATCCTTCCAAAAATTAGTAAATTTAATTCTAATCATAATATATTATATATAATATTATTTTTTATGCAGATTACTACAAATAATTTATTATATACAAACCAAAATAATACTTTCTTCTTTACAAATCCAAAAAATACACAAATTAATAATTATATTGGTTTTAATAATTATACTGATTTACAATACTTTCTAATTAAAATAAAAAATTTAGATATATTATTTTTAGAAGTAAATAATAATATAATAATATTGAAAAATAAATCTAAAATTTATATTGCAAAAAATAATATTTCATCTTTCTCTCTTAATATACCAAAATTTCATAATAATTCTTCTTTTAAAATTAAATTTTTTTATCTAAAAGATGTTCTTAACTCATTTAAAACTAATAAAGATAAAATAACCTATCTAATCAAAACAAATAATCATCGTTATATTTATAGTTTTTTTAATCCTACTAATTATTCAAACTTTACTATTGATTACTCTAAAATTAACTTTGTTGATAAAATTTTGTGGATTAATTTAGATTATTCTACTCAAAGAAAAATTAATACTGAAAATATTCTTAAAAATATTTCAATCCCAAATGAAAGAATATCTGCGGTGGATGGCTCTAAATTAATTCTCCCTAAACTAACTTACGAAAGGAATATTTCAACTTATGAATTAGCTTGTTTATTATCACATATAAAAGCTATAACTAGTCTTAAAAATACAGAGGGTAATTATTTCCTTATATGCGAAGACGATTTTATTTTACATAATACTATCTTCTTTTCAAAAGACTTGAAAGAAATTATACAAAATTGTCCTACTTTTGATATTTTATCAATTCAATCAACTTTTAATAAAGAACTACACAGCGAATATAATAAATGGTCGGATTATTATACAGAAAATCCTCTTTCTTTTATTGGTTGCACAGGCTCTTATATTATCTCTAAATCAGGTATTGATAAAATTTTGGCAAATAATAACTTTATCGATGATAATAATTATAAACTTAATTTTCCTATAAATGCAGCTGATATTTATCTGTATAAATATGTTGATACTTTTGTTTATAAATATAATTTTATAAGCTCTTTTAATACTGATTCTGTTTTTAATCAAAAATTTATTAGACAATACCAAAAATTTAATTTTATACGGATAAATAAAATGTTGGAAGATATTGATTTATTATAGATGTAATTAGAATAATGATAAAAATATATAATAATAAATATATAATAAATATATCTAAAAAATTATGGCATCATTTATTACAAATAATCTTAATCTACTTTACAATAAAATTACAAATATATTTATTACAGAAGAAGATGCATTAAAAACTCTTCTAACCAATTTCTTTACTGATTATAATGATATAATAGAAGAAAATAAAATATTTTTTACGATACATATACAAAAAACTACTCAACAAATAGAAACTTTTGAACCAAGCTATTATCATAGTAAATTTTTTTTCTATAATAGAAACAGCATAGATAATAAAGATAATACTAAAAATAAAAAAAAATATAATTACAAATATAAATATACTTTTAGTCCAGAAAATTACCAAAAAGATAAAAAAATATACTATGTAAATCTTTACATACCTTATGATCTTAATTATGATTTTATGATATTGAAAAAATATTATTATTGTATTGATTTAGTAGATAATAATATACAATCACTTGTAAAAGAAGATAAAGTTAAAATTAGAGATTACACAGAAATTACTCTTAAATCTGTTATTACAGAAATTGTTGATACAATAAT
>Ga0169931_10012444_pt1 | contig 11794 bp, 12 predicted proteins | sample Kivu_15m_20L_FD_129675 | JGI IMG/M metagenome (GOLD analysis project Ga0169931, IMG submission 129675) | Freshwater microbial communities from Lake Kivu, Western Province, Rwanda to study Microbial Dark Matter (Phase II) - Kivu_15m_20L... | ecosystem: Environmental > Aquatic > Freshwater > Lake... | reverse complement strand
TGACCAGCAGTACGGTGATCGGCCCGCTGCTGACCGGGCTTTCGCATTCGGCGCAAATCGTGCCCATGCAGGCGGGCGTCAATCAGATTGTGGATGTGGCCTGCCTCGCGGCCCATGCCGCCGTGCCGCGCGGATAGGTTTGCGGGCTGTCCATTTGCGCTGATGCTTTTGGGTGTGATGTGACGCAGCAGAACGAAGGGCCATCGCACCCCCCCGAAAGGCTTGACCACTTTATGGCGCGCGCCGCTGTCGCCTATTATGCGGCGCGTGATCCGTTTCAGGATTTCATAACATCGCCTGAAATATCTCAGGCTTTTGGAGAATGCCTGGGACTTTGGGCCGCTGTGACATGGCAAGCCATGGGGCGACCCGATCCGGTATTGCTGGTGGAATGCGGACCTGGGCGCGGTAGCCTTATGGCGGATGCGCTGCGTGCGATTGCCGAAATGATGCCGGCGTTTCGTGCGGCGTTGCAGGTGCATCTGGTGGAGACATCGCCGCGTTTGCGTGAAGCACAAGCGGCAAAGCTGGGTGCTGCTGGTGTTACCTGGCATGAGGATATGGCAGCATTGCCTGAAGCACCGACGATCCTATTGGCTAATGAATTCCTTGATGCGTTGCCCATCCGCCAATTCATTCGCCGAGGCGCCTCATGGTGCGAACGCTTCGTGATGAATGGCGTGTTTATCGAACAACCAAGCGATATTGTCTTGCCTAACGATGCACCAGAAGCTGCGGTGTGCGAAGTGAATGAACCCGCGCTGCGCTTCGCGGGCTGGCTTGGCGCACGGCTCGCCCGCCAGGGCGGTGCAGCACTGTTGATTGACTATGGCCCCGCCGAGAGCGCTTTTGGCGACAGTCTGCAAGCCATGCGCGCGGGCCAGCCGGTTGATCCGCTGAGCGCAGCTGGTGAGGTGGATATTACCGCACATGTTGATTTCGCGGCGTTTGCTGCCGCCGCGCGTACCGCAGGTGCAGTAACGCATGGGCCGTTGCCGCAGGGCGTATTCCTGCAACGGCTTGGCTTCATGACACGCGCTGCCATGCTCGCCCGGCTTGATCCCGCACGCGTCCAGGCGCAGCTTGCCGCGGCGCATAGGCTGACAGCGCCCGAAGCGATGGGGCGTCTGTTCAAGGCACTGGCTCTATGCGATTCAAGCCTGCCGATACCCGCCGGATTCGAAACCGCATGAGCGCTGAATTCCTGACCGCCAATCCCTTGCAGCATCCGCGCCTGAGGCATGGGTTTTTCACGCGCAACGGCGGCGTTTCAACCGGCGCTTTCGCATCGCTGAATTGCTCGCTCTCCGGCAAGGATGATGCGGTGGCGGTGCGCGAGAACCGCAGCCGCGCCGCTGCAGCGCTTGGGCTTGAACACCAGGCGCTTTGTGGGCTGACGCAGGTGCATGGCAAGCGCGTGGTGATAGCGGAAGATGCCTGGCCAGAAGACCAACGCCCCGAAGCGGATGGTGTGGTGACACGGCGTGTGGGCCTGGCGCTTGGCATCATCACCGGTGATTGTGCGCCCGTGCTTTTCGCGGATCATGCCGCCGGTGTGATTGGTGGCGCCCATGCCGGCTGGCGCGGTGCGGTGGCTGGCGTGCTGGAAGAGACTGTATTTGCCATGGAAACGCTTGGCGCCGCGCGGCGCGATGTTATCGCCGTGGTTGGTCCCTGTATTCATCAGCCATCTTATGAAGTGTCGGCTGATTTGCGTGATGCGGTGCTGGCGCGTGATCCGAATGACGCGCGGTTCTTCGCCAATGGCAAGCGCGAAGGGCGTTGGCAGTTTGACCTGCCTGGCTATTGCGCGGCACGTTTGGCGGCCCTTGGTGTTGCGGTCAGTATACTGGCGCATGATACGCTGGTGGATGAGGCGCGCTTCTTCAGCCATCGGCGCAATACGCTGGCCGCTGGTGGGCCGATTGGGCATCAGCTTTCAGCGATTGTGATTGCCGATTAGCGTTGCTGAAAGCACGGAGCAAAGCCCATGGATCAAACCTTCATCCCCGCCATTTTCATGCGTGGCGGTTCCAGCAAGGGCGTGTTTTTCCATGCGCGCGATCTGCCGGCGGAGCGCGCGGCGCAGGACGCGGTTTTCCTGAGCGTATTGGGCAGCCCCGATCCCTATGGCAGGCAATTGGATGGCATGGGGGGCGGCATTTCCTCGCTTTCCAAGGCCGTAATCATTGGCCCGCCAACGCATCCGGATGCGGATGTGGATTATCTGTTCGCGCAAGTGGCGGTGGACAGGCCCGTGGTGGATTGGTCCAGCAATTGCGGCAAACTTTCCTCGGCTGTTGGACCCTTCGCGGTAGATGAGGGGTTGGTGCGCGTGGCGGATGGGGAAGCGCTGGTGCGCATCCATCAGGTGAATACGAAGCGCATCATTCATGCACGCTTTCCCGTGCGTGGCGGGAAGGCAGTGACCGCTGGTGATTTCACCATGGCTGGTGTGGCTGGTAGCGGTGCGCGTATCCGGCTGGATTTTCTGGCGCCGGGCGGTGGTGCGACAGGGCACTTACTGCCGACAGGTAACACCAGCGATGTGCTGCATCATGAAGGGCGCGCTTATGCCGTCAGCCTGATAGATGCCGCCAATGCCTGTGTTTTTCTGGATGCGCGAGACCTTGGTTTGACCGGGACGGAAAGCCCTGATGTGTTTGAAGCCGTTCCGGCACGCATGGCGCTGCTGGATGCGCTGCGCCGCAAGGCGGGCGTGATGATGGGGCTGGCCGCAACGCCGGATGCTGTGGGCCTTGCCTTGCCGAAGATTGCCGTGGTGGCAACGCCTGCGCCGTATCGTGCCTTGGATGGTGCAAGCCTGGGCGCAGATAGCCACGACATCGCGGTCCGCATGATTTCCATGGAACGCGCGCATCGCGCCGTACCGCTGACGGGTGCGATGTGCCTTGGTGTCGCCACCCGTATTCCAGGCAGCGTGCCGCATCGCCTGGCCGGGCCACCCGCGCGCGCGGATGAAACGCGCGTCGCCAATCCATCCGGGGTTCTTTCCGTGGGTGCTGAGGTGCGGGAGGCTGCTGCTGGCTGGCATGCGGAAAGTGCGGTTGTGTATCGCAGCGCGCGGCGCCTGATGCAGGGGGCGGTCGCCGTGCCGGCGCGCTTGGTTTGACCTGCGGCACCGCCATGCGAAGCTGCAGCGGTGAATTTTGAAGGAAGCGCCATGAACGGACCACTTGCAGGTATTCGGGTGCTTGATCTTTCCTCGGTTGTTGTTGGGCCAGTCTGCACCGGTGTTCTGGCGGAACATGGGGCAGAGGTGATCAAGCTTGAAAGCCCAGGTGGTGATCTGCTGCGCCAGCTTGCCGGCAAGGGGCGTTCGCCCGGCATGAATGGCAAATTCCTCAATTTCAATCGCGGCAAGAAATCCATAGCACTTGATCTGAAAGCACCTGCGGGGCTTGCGGCGTTACATCGCCTTGCCACGACAGTTGATGTTTTTGTCAGCAATATCCGCCCAGATGCGCAAGCGCGGCTTGGGGTGGATGCTGCCAGCCTGCGTGCCATCGCACCCCGATTGATCCACTGCGCCATCACGGGTTTTGGCTCCGGTGGGCCTTATGCAGGCAGGCCCGCCTATGACACGGTGATCCAAGGTGCGGCGGGCGTGGCTGGTTGTTTTGAAGCCTCCACCGGGGAACCGCGCTATGTGCCGATGCTGGTGGCAGACCATACGGTTGGGCTGATTGCCGCGCAGATGATTGGCTTCGCGCTGTATCGCCGCGAAAAAACCGGGGTGGGTGAGGCGATTGAAGTGCCGATGTTCGAAAACATGGCGGCCTATGTGATGATGGAACATCTGGGCGCCATGTCGTTCCGCCCCGCGATAGGCCCGCCGGGTGATCACCGCGTCCTCAGCCCCGATGCTCGGCCTTTGCCGACTGCTGATGGTTATATCTGCATTTCTGCCAATACCGATCAGCAGGCGCATGCGTTTTTTGATGCCATTGGTCGGCCTGAATTGAAAACCGATCCGCGCTTTGCCACCATTGCCGGGCGCACCGCCAATACGCGCGACTATTTCGCCATTCGTGCGGGTGGGCTGAAGGGGAAAATTTCCGCTGAGTGGTTGGAGATTTTCGATAGGCTCGATGTGCCGGCTTCACCCTATAACACTATCGCGGGCTTGCTTGATGATCCGCATCTGCGCGCGGTTGGTATGGTGCGTGAAGAACATCACCCGACAGAAGGTGACACTTACGCCATTGGTCAGCCCAACCGCTTTTCGGGCGGCAATGCGCCCGCGGGCCGCCCGGCGCCGCGGCTTGGCCAGGATGGCGCAGCATTGCTTGCGGCGGCGGGGATGAGCGCGGATGACATTGCAGCACTCAGGCGCGATGGCGTTTTGATTGAACTGCCCACATGAAGAACGAAGGAATTACCCATGACCCGTCCCTTTGAAGGTATTCGCATCATAGACGCGACGCATGTGCTGGCTGGCCCTTTTGCCGCCTATCAATTGGGTTTGCTGGGCGCTGATGTTATCAAGATCGAACATCCGGATGAGCCGGACCAAAGCCGCGTCAATGGTAGTGATGGGGAACTGAACCGTGATGGGATGGGCTGCCAATATCTGACGCAAGGTTCGAATAAGCGTAGCATGACGCTTGATCTGAAGCAGGAGGCCGGGCGGGAGATTTTCCGCAAGCTGGTCGCCGGCGCCGATGTGCTGGTGGAAAACTTCCGCCCCGGCGCCTTTACAGCTTTGGGCCTGGGTTATGAGGATTTGTTGAAGATAAATCCGCGACTGATTTATTGTTCCATATCAGCCTTCGGTCATGGCGGGCCGCGTGGTGAACAGACTGCCTATGATCACGTTATCCAGGCAACATCGGGCATTATGGCCTGCACCGGCACGCCAGAAGTGAACCCGATCAAATTCGGCGCCCCGGCGATTGATTACGCCACCGGCACCATGGGTGCTTTCGCCCTTTCTGCGGCGCTATTCCAACGAGAGAGAACCGGGCACGGCCAGCATATTGATCTTGCAATGCTTGATGTTGCGATAATGATGATGGCAAGCCATGTCACTTCCTATGCGCGCAGTGGCAAGCCGCCGCGCCTGCGTGGCAATGACCATGAATTTGCGACCAATAGCTGCTACGAAACCGCTGATGGCTTGGTCATGATCGGCGCGAGCAATCTTCGGCAACAAAGGCGCTTGTGGCAGGCGCTCGGGCGGCCTGAAATGGCGAAGGACAGCAATGAAGCGCGCCATGCCAACCGCGCGCATGAAGCAGCTACCTTGGCTGAGCTGTTAAAGGCCAAGACCGCCGCCGAATGGGAAAGCTATTTGCAGGCGCGCCATGTGCCAGCGGGCAGGGTGCGCAATGTGGCGGAATCGCTGGCTGATCCGCAGATCAAGGGGCGCGGCGTGGTGCATCGCTTTGAAGCGGCGCCTGGTGTGACGGGGCCTTTTTCGGTTCCCGTCGCGGCTTTCGGCTTCGCGCATGGCGGGCCGCGCGTCGATACGCCGCCGCCACCACTTGGCGCTGACAATGATGCCATCCTGGCTGAACTTGGTTATGATGCTGCTGCGCGCGCAACACTCCGCGCCAGTGGCGCGATCTGAAAAGGGGAAAACCTATGACCCAATTTACCTTCGACCATATTCATCTGCGCAGCCCTGATCCGGAAGCCACGGCGGTTTTCTATGAACGCATGTTCGGCGCCGAGGTGCTGCGTTCCTCGCAACAGGGCGAACCGCGCGTGGATATCAGGCTTGGCGGGCAGATCATTTTCATCGCGCCGATCAAGGGCGACACCACGGCGCCGCCACCCAGCATGCCCTATCGCGGCCTTGAACATATTGGCCTTGCCGTCACGGGGATTGATCAGGTGGTGGCGGAATTGAAGGCCAAGGGCGCTGAATTCACCATGGAACCTACCTCCATCCGCCCCGGTATCCGCATCTGTTTCGTGCGTGGGCCGGAGAATGTCGCGATTGAATTACTGGAACGCAGCACCTGAATATTCTCGTCATTGGCGCCGGCCCCGCCGGCTTGATGGCGGCGGAAGCCGCGGCGCAATCCGGTGCCGCGGTGCTGGTGGCGGATCATATGCCATCGCCCGCGCGCAAGCTGCTGATTGCCGGGCGAGGCGGGCTGAACCTCACGCATTCCGAAGCGCTGCCACTTTTCCTTACGCGCTACGGCATTGCTGAACCGCATCTTGCCCCACATATCCGCGCCTTCCCGCCTGAAGCGCTGATTGCTTGGGCTGAAGGTCTGGGCCAGCCCTGCTTCATCGGCTCCTCCGGTCGGGTTTTTCCGCGCAGCATGAAGGCATCGCCGCTGCTGCGTGCCTGGATGGCGCGGCTTGGCGCCCTTGGTGTGCAATTGCTGACGCGCCATCGCTGGCTTGGCTTTGCACCGGATGGCACTGCGCGTTTCGCGTCGCCGGGTGGCGAAACCCAAATCAAGGCCTCGGCGACCATCCTCGCGCTTGGGGGCGCTTCCTGGCCACGGCTTGGGTCAGATGGCGCCTGGCCCGCGCTGCTGCCCGGCATCGCGACGCGCCCCTTCGCGCCTTCTAATATGGGGTTTACCATTGGCTGGTCTGATCATTTGCGTGCGCGTTTTGCCGGCACCCCGCTCAAGCGCATTGCGCTTTCCTTCGGCGGCATCAAGCAACGTGGGGAAGCCGTGATCACTGATTCCGGCATTGAAGGCGGTGTGGTCTATGCCTTGAGTGCCGCGATCCGTGAGGCTTTGGAACGCCATCACAAGGTCATGCTGCATCTCGATCTCCGGCCCGATCTCACTCAGGACGCACTTGCCGCAAGCTTGGCGGGACGGCGCGGCAGCCTTTCACTCTCCAATCATTTGCGGCGCAATGCGGGCTTGGCCCCTATTGGCATTGTGCTGATCCAGGAAGCGCTGAAAGCGAGCACCGAAGCACCGGACCTAGCCGGCCTGATCAAGGCGCTGCCACTCAGGGTGGCAGGCGCCTTTCCAATCGCGCGCGCGATAAGCTCGGCCGGTGGGCTGTCCTGGGCGGAATTGGACGAAAACCTGATGTTGCGCCACTTGCCCGGCGTTTTCGCCTGTGGCGAAATGCTGGATTGGGAGGCACCGACAGGTGGTTATCTGCTGCAAGCCTGTTTCAGCACGGGCCGCGCGGTTGGCTTGGCGGCTTCGCGCTTGGATGTTCTTCAAACTTAACAACAGGGGATGACCATGGCTGAATTTGATCTGGTGGTACGCGGCGGAGAGGTTGCGACCGGTTTCGGCACAACGCGCTGCGATATCGGCGTGAAGGATGGGCGCATTGTGGCGCTTGGCGAGAAGCTTGCCGACGGCGCGCGCGTGGTGGATGCCGCTGGCACGCTGGTGCTGCCCGGCGGCGTGGATAGCCATTGCCATATTGAAGAACCCTCTCGTGGCGGCTATGCCAGCACTGGCCTGGCGGAACCGCCCATTACGGTGAATGAGGAGAGCTTCGCCACCGCGTCCACTGCCGCTTTTGCAGGCGGCACAACCTCGGTTGTCTGTTTCATTCCGCAATGGAAAGGCTATGGCGTCTGGGAACGCTATACGGATTATCGCGCCCGCGCCGCGCGTGGCATGATTGACCATTCCTTCCATCAGATCATCAGCGATCCAACCGATACCGTGATGGATCAGGAAGTGCCGCGCCTGGTCGCGGAAGGGGTGCGGAGCCTCAAGGTCTTTCTCACCTATGAACCGCTGCATTTGAATGATGCGCAATATCTGCGCGTTCTGACAAAGGCACGCATGCTCGGCTGTCTGGTGACGGTGCATTGCGAGAATTATGAGGCGATCAATTGGCGTACCCATGAATTGCTGAAGCATGGCATGACCGCCCCGAAATACCATGCCTGGGCGCGCCCGCCGGTGGTCGAGCGTGAAGCGACGCATCGCGCCATTGCGCTGGCGGAATTGGTGGATCAGCCGATCCAGATCTTCCATGTCTCCTGCGAAGAAGCCGCCGAGGAAATCGCCCGCGCCCAGGCACGTGGCGTGAAGGTATGGGGTGAAACTTGCCCGCAATATGTCAGCCTGACCGCATCGGACATGGATCGTCCTGGCTTTGAGGGCGCCAAATTCATGTGCAGCCCCGCGCCACGCAGCCGCGAAGAACATGAACGCGTGTGGGAAATGATCAGGCGCGGCACTTTGGATGTGATTTCATCTGATCACTGCGCCTTTTCCTATGAGGGTGATCACGGCAAGCGCCAGAATGGGACGGATGCCGTCTTCCGCGATATCCCGAATGGCATTCCGGGCTTTACCGCGCGCCTGCCGATCATTTTCAGCGAGGGTGTTTCCAAAGGCCGTATCAGCCTGGATGAATTCGTGCGCCTGACCAGTACGAACCCTGCGCGCCTGATGGGGCTCGCACCCCGCAAGGGCGCGATTGCAGTTGGCGCGGATGCGGATCTGGCGCTCTGGGATCCAAAGAAAAAAGTCACCATCACCAATGCGCTGATGCAGCACGCGATTGATTACACCCCCTATGAGGGGATGGAGGTCACGGGCTGGCCCGTCATGACCATTCGGCGCGGCGAAGTGGTGATGCGCGATGGCAAGGTGCAGGCAGAACCCAGCACCGGGCGTTTCCTACCGCGCGGGCCTTACGCCATGATCAAGCCGCGTGGCGTGACGCCTGATGGGTTCGATCCGGCGCCACCGCCGGCAGCCTGAGGCGCGCGCCTTGCGCCCGCGCTGCCCGCCGCCCATTTGAAGCGCATGTCCGATAGCCTGATCATCCGCCCCGATCCCGCCGATCCGCGCCTGACGCGCCGCGTCACCGGGCGTGACCATACGGGGGCGGTGATTGAAGCCAGCGTCACTGTCGAACGCCCGCTCACGCTGTTTCTGAATGGTCAGGAAATCGTCACCATGATGACGATCGGTGATCGTCCGGAAGATTTGGCGCTTGGCTATCTGCTCAATCAGGGCATGCTGCACGCCGATGATGACGTGACCGGCATTGATTATGATGATGATCTGGCTGTCGTGATTGTGCGCACCGCGCGGCGGACGGATTATGAGGAAAAGCTGCGCAAGAAAACCCTCACCTCAGGCTGCGCCCAGGGCACCGCCTTTGGCGATTTGATGGAAGGTTTTGCGGAAGCGAAATTGCCGCGCACGGAACTGCGCACGTCTTGGCTTTATCGCCTGCTGCATCGGATCAATTCGCTGCCGACACTCTATCTGGAAGCCGGCGCTATTCATGGCTGCGCGCTGTGTCGGCAGGATGAACCGCTGGTCTATATGGAAGATGTCGGGCGGCATAATGCGGTGGATAAGATCGCGGGCTGGATGTTTCGCAACAAGGAAGCGCCTGGCGACAAGATTTTCTACACCACCGGGCGCCTGACGTCCGAGATGGTGATCAAGACCGTGCGGATGGGCATTCCCATTCTGGTTTCGCGTTCCGGCTTCACCGCCTGGGGGGTGGAGCTCGCGCGCGAAGCCGGCGTGATGCTGATCGGGCGCTGCAAGGGCAAGCGCTTTGTGGCACTTGCGGGGGAAGACCGCATCATTTTCGATGCTGATCTGCGTTACGTTGAAGAAGAAAGTGCGAAGCATTGGCGCAAGAACAGCGCGGATGCGGAACGCGATGGCGGCTGAAACGCTGGGTCTGGTGCTGGCGGGTGGGCTCGCGCGGCGCATGGGGGGCGGGGATAAGCCGCTGCGCCTGCTTGGTGGGCGGCCTTTGCTGGATCATGTGCTGGCGCGCATCACGCCGCAGGTCGCGGCGGTGGTGCTGAATGCCAATGGCGATCCCGCGCGCTTCGCTGGTTTTGGCCTGCCGGTGGTGGCGGACCCGCTGCCGGATCACCCCGGGCCGCTTGCGGGGATTCTGGCCGGGCTCGAATGGGCGGCAGAGCATCGGCCGGGCCTTGCCTGGGTGGCCTCGGTGCCCGGGGATTGCCCCTTCATTCCCGCGGATTTTGTGGCCCGACTACATGCGGCGCGGGAGGCGGCGGGGGTGCCGATGGCCGCGGCATCCTCGGGCGGGCAAAGCCATCCGCCGGCCGCCCTTTGGCCTGTTGCGCTCCGCGGCGAATTGCGTGCCGCGCTTTTGGCCGGGGAGCGCAAGATAGACCGTTGGACGGCGCGATTCGGCTGTGCGGCGGCCGCCTGGCCGGCCTCGCCCCATGACCCTTTCTTTAACGCCAATGCGCCCGAAGATTTGGCGCTGGCGGAAGAAATCTTGCAAAAAAATCCTGTTCCCGGCATAAATCGCTGAAGGCTAAGTTCCGGGGAGAACCGCAATGAACGGCATTATCAGCGGCGTTTGCATCGCCATCGTCATCGCCATTGGCGCTGCGCTTTATCTGGACCGCAATGTCCAGCAGTCTGCAGACGTCGCCTTCGCCACCACCGGCGTCCGGCTGTGATCATCCGGCGCGGGGCTTTGCTGGTCGCTTTTGCGCTGGCTGCCTGCGCCGAAACCCCAGCCCCCGCGCCCAGCACGCCTTCAGCGCCGCGCGCTGCGTCAGCCCCGGCGCCAACGCCTTCCAACCTGCCGAATACAGGTCGGGCCGGAACAGAACGGGCCATGTCCACGCTGCAACAGCAATTGGACCAGGACCGCGCCAAGGAACGGCTCGACTCCTACGATCCCGAAGCGCCGCGCGGCGATATGTCGCCCTTGCGCACCCCTTATGAGATTGGCGGCAATACGCGCCTGCCGACAAGGCGTTGAGCATTTTCAAGCCAAGTGGAATCACTTGGCGGCTCGGAAAATGCGATCAGCCAAAATCTCAAAATCTAGCGCATGTCTGGTGAACGGATGTGAACCGGACGCGCGTTAGGTCTCGCTCTCGCCCCGCTTCGCCCGCTCCGCTTCCCGTAAATAATCCTCAGTCGTTTTTGTCACTGGTCGCGGCGCGCCAGCGTAAGGATCAATGCCGCCATTGGTTGCTTCCAAAACGCGGCAATCCTCGCACAATTCCAGCAAAGCCTGCCGTGCCGGATCGGCGAACATCCAATGCGCGGAAAGCTTCGCCTTCACCCGCGCGATGGAGGCTTTCGTGCCGAACAGCTTATTGCAGCGCGGGCAGGCAGCGGGTTCTTCTGCCTTCACCACCTGGGCTTGCGCGGCCTCGGGCGCGAAATTCAGGCGTGGTTCCAGCGTAATAACCTTCTCCGGGCAGGTCGCGACGCAAAGCCCGCATTGCACGCAGGCATCTTCCAAAAAGCGCAATTCCGGCTGGTCTGGATTGGCGCTGAAAGCGCTGGTCGGGCAGACGCTGGTGCAGGCAAGGCAAAGCGTACAGCCCGCCTGATCCACAAGCGCCAGGCCAAACGGCGCCTTTTCCGGCAGGGCGACCAGCGCAACGCGTGCACCAGCCGCTTCCCGCAAGGCGCGGAAGCCTTGCTGCGCCATCTCGCGTGGGCTGCCCAAGGCTTCAAACCGCGCGGGCGCGAAGCCAGGCGCCATGCGGGGCAGGGCGGCCAAGGCCTCTCCCAGCGAGAATGGATCATCGGTTTCCAAAAGCGCAGCACGCGGCGTGGGCCCGGCAAGCCCAAGCCCTTCCAGCACCGCCGCCGTGTAATCAATGTTGCGCAGCACGCCTTCCACGCCATGCCCGCGCCGCGCTGGCGCCAAAAGCCGCACCGCCGCTGCACCCCAGGCAAAGGCACCGGCGAACACCGCCAGATCAAGCGATGAAACCTCATTCACCCGCAGCGGCAGCACGCGCGCCGGCAAGCCATCGCCATGCCTTGCCAGCGCATCAATCAACGCCTCGCCATGGGCTTCGTCATGGAACAGCACCACCGGCGCCTCACCGCCC
>Ga0169931_10012443_pt1 | contig 11794 bp, 12 predicted proteins | sample Kivu_15m_20L_FD_129675 | JGI IMG/M metagenome (GOLD analysis project Ga0169931, IMG submission 129675) | Freshwater microbial communities from Lake Kivu, Western Province, Rwanda to study Microbial Dark Matter (Phase II) - Kivu_15m_20L... | ecosystem: Environmental > Aquatic > Freshwater > Lake... | reverse complement strand
TTTGTTTTTAAATATTTTACGTAATAAATTTTGTAAATTTGCAGATGATTTTAAGCTTATAAATTTATTTGAAATAGAGGTTATAAGGCAAGAAAGAGAGTTACAGGGATTAAAAGGGATTTTAAAAAAATGTCAAAAAAATCCTCTTCTAGAAAATTTCATTGAAGAATTTTTAAGTTGTCTACCTAAAGACAAATCAATCACTTCCTTAATTCTTAGCTTAGAAAGAATTAGTGGCAAAAAGTTCAATGAAATTACTATTGAAAGTAGAGCAGGAAAAGAGATTGTAGAGTTTTTTAACAAGCTTATTCACTACAACTATAACTACAGCAATGCTAGTGAATTTAATTTTGTATGCTCGGCAATTAAATATCACAATAACATCAAAAATAGTGATCCAAAAATTCAAATTTTAAGCAATATTGAAGCTCGATTGATTAATTTTGATCTCATTATTATTTCTAGTCTAAATCAAGGAGATTTCCCTCAGATAACAGAAGATAATTGGCTTGGAAATAAAATATTATTCGATCTAGGTATCGATAGATCAACAAAAAAGATTAGCCAAAATGCTTTTGATTTTTTTAATTATTTAGGTAATAAAAAAGTTATTCTGACCAGATCACTATCGAGTGGAAATAGTTTAAATATATCATCACCCTTTTTATTAAAAATTCTAACACTTCTAAAAAAAATTAACAATACATTTGAGTTAAAAAAAATTATTGAAGTTCAGAAAATCAATATCTCATCGTTTAAAATTAGTTATGCACAATATAAACCTGATTTAAAATTTCTTCCCGCAAAACTTTCTATTACAGAATTTTCTACCTTAATTAACGAACCATACTCAATTTATTTAAAAAAAATTCTTAAAATTAATGAATTAAAAAAAATTGATTATCAGCCAAACTATTCAGAGTTTGGAAGTTTCGTTCATAAGGCATTGGAAATACATTTATTGCAAGAAAGTTTTAGTGATTTTAAAAAAATTTTCCATGAATATTTTATCAACAAAGAAGCTATTTATACTTGGTATGTTAGGTTTAATAAAATTTTTGAAAATTTTTTAAATCACAATAGTGAAATCAATCAATTAAAAAACTATTGCGAATATAAAATTAACTTTAATTTTAATAATTTAAAAATTACTGGAAAAATTGATCGAATTATTCTCGATAATAATAATAAATTATCAATCATTGATTATAAAACTGGTTTAATGCCATCTTCCAAATCGGTAATTTCTTGCATTGAACCGCAACTGACTTTATCAGCTATAGGATTGATTGAGCAAGGATTTTGTTTGGTATCGCAAATTAATAATTTATTTTATTGGAAATTAAGTATTAACAGCAGTTTTGAACTAAGATCTATAACTAATAATGAAAGTAAATTTGAGCAATTAATTATTGATACCTATAAAAATATTCAAGAAATTATTGATAAATATTTCGTCAATAACTCACCATTTTGCGCAACTAACGAATCAAAGAATTATTTTTACAACAATCTAATGAGGTATGAAGAATGGAGCAAATAACTCATCGATATCGTCTTGATATAGAATATGATGGAACAAATTACCATGGCTTTCAAAAACAAAAAGCTCTTGATATTCCTACAATCGAAGATTCGTTATTGCTTGCCCTAAATAAGCTAGGTTTTCATAATTGCGATATAACAGTTAGTGGAAGAACAGATGCAGGTGTTCATGCCTTATGCCAAACAATTCATATCGATCTTATTAAAAAATATTCACCATACCAAATTTTAACTGGTCTTAATCATCATTTAAGGCAAAATAATGATAAAATTAGTATACTTCATTGCTATGAGGTAGATAATTATTTTAATGCCAGATTAAATGCCAAAATGCGTCATTATCGTTACATAATTATAAACCGAAAATCACCGTTAACAATTGATATAAATCGAGCATGGCATATTTCTGAACAACTCAATATAGAAGATATGTCAAAGGCAAGTAAATTGCTTCTTGGTGAACATGATTTTTCTTCATTTCGTGATTCAGATTGCCAAGCAAATTCTCCAATTAGAACTATCAATAAAATTTTTATTGATAAAATAGATAGTAAATTATTAATTAATGTAAGTGCTAAATCATTTCTTCACCATATGGTCAGAAATATTGTTGGTACTCTAGTATATGTTGGAACTGGAAGATATGAAGTCGATTATATTACAGATATTTTATCTACTAAAAATCGCAATAAATCAGGTCCTAACGCTCCAGCATGTGGTTTATATTTTTTAAAAACCGATTACTAGTTTAAATAATTAATCAAATTAATTTTTAATTTGCATGAAAAAAACTTCGAAAGCATTTGCAGTTATTGAATTATCAATAATTATGATGGTTGTTGGAATATTACTATTAAACGAATCATCAGACAATAAATTAATAAGAAACATTAGAATTCTTTCAGCTCAAAATGTTACGAGAAGTTCGCCAATAAATTCGATGAGGGGATTATTTGCATGGTTCGAAACATCATTGGAATCAAGTTTTCTAATTAACGAAAGATTAAATAATAATAATGTTTCAATCTGGGTTGATAACAATCCCTATTCATCATTTAAGAAAAATTTACTACAACTTCAAAAATCAGATGCAAAACCAAAATTTGACGAATCTGCAATCAATGGCATACCTGCTTTAAGATTCGATGGTATTGATGATTATATGTCGATTCCATCAATTAAGTTCAATTCTGAAAATCTAACTGTATTTATGGTAGGCAAAAGATCATCCTACTCTCATTATCAAGGTTCAATTTCAGGATTCAATTCCGCAAATAGCGATGATTTAGCTAATGGATCATTAGTTGCTTTTTACGATCAAAATAGCTACACATCTATTGCTTCAGGAACTAATTATTCAAATGTTAAAGGTATTGGAGATAATAACCCATACATTCTTGCAACAATCTTTAACGGCAAAAAAAATGTAACATATATTAATGGCAATATTGGCACGAATTCGAAAGGTAATCCCATTTTTGATTTTAATAGAATATTCGTAGGAGCAAGATATAATATGAATCAAGCCGATAGTTTTTTTAACGGCTATATCGGTGAAATAATTATCTTCAATCGAGCTTTAAACAGCGAGGAAAGAAAATCTATCGAGTATTATTTGGCTAGAAAATTTTCAATCAAACTTGATTATTTATTTTAGTTTATTTATTAATTACTGCAAAACTTTAGAAATTGTTTAAAAATATTATTATTAATATCAAAAAAATAATCCTTTGCAATATCAATATTCTGAAATATGTCAGTTAAATAATTATAATTCTCATCAAAAGCATTGCCATAAATTAACGGATATTTATTTTTAGCAGAACCTACAGAACACAGGCTTAATAATATAGCAGACAAAGCAAGCCAATGATTAGAATCTGAACTTGCAACTCGGTATTCAATTCGATATTCATCATCTATTTTATAGTTAGGAATTCTAACTGCACAACTTCGATTATTAATACCTACACTTAGATTTACTGGAGAATTATATTTGCCTTTGCTAAATAAATTTTTATTTACCTCCTTGTGATATCGATAATAATCAAGTTCTGATGGTGCAAGGATAAAAAGGATATGATTGGTTTTATCTAATAAATTGGTATAGGTTAATTCTTGCAGTAATGGAGAATTTTTTAAAACATTATTACCATTTTGATCTACATATGAAATGTTGAACTGCAATGAGCTTGGGCAATCATCTAAACTTGTAAATGCTTTAAATATTAGTTTAAAGTTATGTTTTTTAGATAAAGCATTTAATTGTTTTTTTATTTTATCAAGATCGGTGCATAATTTTAGTAAATCTTGATATGGCAATGATGAATATTCAAGCTGATTGACTCCCTGCTCTTTTTTTATTTTACCTAATGAAGAAATAATTGGATCGCTGTTACATTGCCAAATAAATTTCTCAATCGTAGATTCTTCTATAGCGGATTCATCTATAGCATATTGCCCTATTGTATCTCTTTGATATTTTGCCGTGGCAAATTGGTCTGCACTAAGTTTTAATCGGTCATGCTGGGTAATGGGTGTATAATGGTGTTTTTTCTTAAATTTTTCAGAAGAAGTTAAATAAAATTCTAATTCTATTCCAACTTTAATATCAAATACAGCAAAATTATTTCTAAAATAATCTTTGGCATATCGGTATGAAAAATTAGCAATTTGACGTTTATTTTTAGAAAAATTATTTAGATAAAAATCAAACTTACTCAAATTTATAACGCTAATGTTTTTTTAACCCATTCTATTAAAGCAGGCTTTGGAAGTGCTCCTACTTTGCTATCAGCTAACTTTCCATCTTTGAAAATCATCAGCGATGGAATTCCTCTAACCATTAATTTAGATGGAGTTTCTGGATTATCATCGACATTGCATTTGATAACAGTTACTTGATTTTGCATTTCATTAGCAATTTGTTCAAGGGTTGGTGATAACTGTTTACATGGTCCACACCAGTCTGCATAAAAGTCAAGAAGAACTGGTGTTTTTGAATTGATAACATCACTTTCAAATGTTTTGTCCGAGGTATGTTTAATCATAAAATAAATTTAAAGGGTTAATATTACCTTGTAAATTTAACCCTATAAATTTTTAAATGAAAGATTTAAATTAAAAGTTTTTTGAGGTTTAGTTAAATTACTAGGATTATTTTCAGAAATAGAGAAACTAAAGATGGTACAACAGCCATTTCTGGTGAATATCAATCCTCTTTGCAGAGTTCTTTTAAGGGCTAAATCATGATTTGCGAATATTTTAATTTGCCATTCTTTGTCAATTTTTATTCCAGCTGTAAAATTAAATTGCTCTTTTTTTTGGGGATTTTGTAAAGTTTTTTTAATTAATAAATAATCACTAATAAAGTTAATTTTTTTAAAATCAATCGCTGTTGTTAACTGGTTAACTTCGTTATTGTAATTTGATTCATTTAGTTGAAATAAATATGATAAACTGAAATATTTTTTAGCTCTGTAAATCGCTTTACCAACTATGTTTGATTTGTTATTATCGGCAAAACCTCTAATTTCAATATCTTGTTTACCATCACTAATTCTATGACTTTGACCTGCAAATAAACCAAACTCTCCAAACTTGTTAAAAAAAGCTGTTTTAATACCATAGCTAAATCTTTCACCAATTTCATTACGATCATTTCCAGAGAATCGATCAGCGATAAAAAGATTGCTATATGTTAATTCGCCATTATTACTCTCTTCATTTGGCAATTTATTAAAATTTTTTTTGTATTCACTTGAAACAATTGTAAACATTGGTTCAAGCATTAAGGCATTGGTTTTTGATTTACGAATCATTGGCAATCGCCAATTAAATAAATATTCAGTTTTGTGGTTAGATGTAAAGTTTTTATATTGATTATTACTAGCATTTATTTGTTTGTAATTATTTTCTAATGAATATAAATCATTTTGAATTCTTGCTGATATTTCAAATAAATTACCTTTGATATTAAATGGAATTTTTGCTTGAGGAGAAATGGTTAATCGGCGATATTGCAAACCTTCTTCTCTTTGCAATGCTACAAAATCTGAATTTAAGATAAATTTTTCTTTAAAAAAATATGGCTTTGATTCAATATTTGCCATTATTTGTGGTAAGATAAACGGCGCTGATTTTTCAAGATTTTTCTTTTCTAACTCTTGAAATCTAAGAGTCTTAATCGCAAAATAATCTCGACCTTTGATGTAATCAAAATTAATTTTAGATGTGGTAAATGCTGAATAATTAAAGTGATAATCTCTTTGATAATCGCGATCTGAAATAGTATTTAAATCAAAATCAGCACCAAGATTTTGGTTAAAATTAAAATCACCTTTACCCTGAATTTGCCATCTATATTTTTGATCTGTTCTGTTAATAATTACTGTATCGACACTGTTAACAACCTTGTTATTTGCAATCTCTAGATTTAAATTATATTTACCAAATTTTGAATAATGACGAAATGCATTCTCCAATAAAAACTGATTATTTCCAGCATATATTAATGGAGTAAAGGTTAAATCTGCACTATCTGAAATTGGATAAAAATATGGAATTCTTATTCCAAATCCTAAATTTGAATTTCTAACGTAAGATAAAGACAATAAACCAGATTCCCTTTTTTTTGCAGGCAAGGGAGTACTAAGATATGGCAAATAAATTAATGGAACATTCAATATTCTAAAAACACCATGACTTGTTTTAAGGGTTTGTTTATCTCGATCAATTATAGTTTTTCGTGAGAGAATAGAAGCAAAATCAATTTTTTTACCAGCCAATCTATAATCATTTGCAAGCTCTTCATTGGGACAGAATGAAAAAACTGTGTTATAAAACGAGGTTACGCTTTCAGATTCGCGATCAATTTTTTTTGAGTAAAGATAAGATCCGTCATTAAAAAACATTTTACTATCAAAAAAACTGCCTTTACTAAAATCATCCTTAAATTCAGCTCGATTACCATAGACATTTCCAATTTCTAGATTTTTAATTTTTAAATTTCCAATGGCATTTATTAATTTGCTATTTTTATCATAAGTTATTTGATCAGCATAAAGCTTAGTATTTCCCTTACTAACTTCAACATCGCCAGTGGCAATTAATAATTTTTTTTCATTATCACCTTTAACTATTTTAGCTTTTAACACTGTAGGTAAATTATTATCAGGAGTCTTGAGTGAAGGGATTGCAAAAGCATTAAGTGAAATTAAAGAACAAATAAAGACAGCACAAAGTAATAATAAACTAACATTATAAATTTTTTTTTTAAAAAAAAACATTAGATTAATTTGAGTGATTTAGGACGAGTTCTTTTAAGCCAAATCGCAATCATCATTCTAGTAAGCAAAATTGCTGAAAACATAGAAGAAATTATCCCGATTGATAAAGTAACTGCAAAACCTTTAACTGAACCATTGCCAAAAACAAACAGAAAAAATGCCACGATTAAGGTTGTGAGATTTGAATCAATAATTGTTCTATAAGCCTGATCAAAACCCATTTCAACAGCCTGAAAAATTGAACGTTTTTCACGAAGCTCTTCTTTTATTCTTTCAAAAATTAATACGTTAGCATCTACGGCCATACCCATGGTAAGGACAATTCCCGCAATTCCAGGAAGAGTTAAAGTAGCATTAAGTAGAGCTAATGAGGCAATAATTATTGCTACATTAACAATCATTGCAACATTGGCAATTAAACCAAACAAACCATAAAAAATAACCATAAAAATTCCCACAAAAAACATCCCCATTACTGATGAAATTTTTCCACTGCGAATTGAATCCAGACCAAGCGAAGGCCCAACTGTTCGTTCTTCAATAATTTTTAATGGAGCTAAAAGAGCACCTGCTCGTAAAAGCAAAGCAACTTGTCCAGCTTCTTGGGTTGAAAAGTTACCAGATATCACCCCTGAGCCTTGAGTAATTGCACCATTAATTTTAGGTGCAGTAACTACATTACCATCAAGAACAATTGCAAAAATTTTGCCAATATTATCTCTAGTAACTTGAGCAAATTTTTTAGCACCAATTGCGTTGAATCTAAAAAAAACAGCTGGTTGACCTTCATGATATGTAGCACTAGCATCAACAAGCATATCACCACTTAGTACCACCTCTTTTTTTAAAACCAATGGAAATTTATTTTGATCATATGCGGTAAAATTTTGTGGATTAAGATTATTTTGATCACCAGCCAAAAAATGAAAAGTTAATTTAGCAGTCTTACCAAGAAGCTGTTTTAATTCATCAGAATTTTGAACGCCAGGAACTTGCAACAAAATTCTACTATCACCTTGCGCTTGAATTGATGGTTCTTTAGTGCCGTTTTCATCAACTCTTCTTCTGACAATCTCAATTGATTGAGCAATCAAGCGTTGTTTCATAGCAACTAACTCCTTATTATCATAAAAAAGTTTGAATTGGTTATCATCTTCATCAATTTTAATAAATCGATCAACTTTGCGAATTAAGTTTATGACTTGTTTTTTTTGTTCATTATCATATAAATTGAAAGCTATTTTATCATTATAAGCTTGAGGAACAGATCTAATTGAATTTTCATTGAAAATATTTGTTAATTCTTCATTTAAATTATTAATTTGTTCTGTTAAATAATAATCAAAATCAACTTCTATCATCAACTGCGAACCTCCTTGAAGATCAAGACCCATGTTAACTTTGGTTGATGGCAAAAAACTCAGCAAATAGCTCTTAAAACTCGATTTTTTTTCTGCAACCTTGATTGTTTGTTCAGAAATTTGCTGATCGTGATGAATAAAAGTTGGCAATGAAAAATAAATTGCCAAAACTACAAATAAAAAAATAGTTAGAATTTTAATTTTAGAAAAATTTAACATAATATCCAGTATCTTAAATTAATTTATAAGTTATATATTTTATTTATTTTTTGATGAAATATTTTCTTGATTGCCTTTACTTTCTTTATCCTCATTATATTCGGATACATAATTTCTTAGAATTTTAACATTAACATTATTAGCAATTTCAATTTCAACTTGGTTAGTTTTTTTATCAATATCACGAATTACGCCTATAAGTCCTCCGTTAGTAACAATCTTAGTGCCAATTTTTAAATTATTTACAAATTCCTGATGTTCTTTTATTTTTTTATTCTGTGGACGAATGATTAAAAAATAAAAAACAACGAATATCAGAATCAATGGAACAAAACTACCTGCAGACATAGAAGATTTGCTAGCTGAAGAGGTTATAACTTCTTGAGCATTAGCTGATTTAATTAAAATATTTTCAATCATTTTAAAATAATTTTATTGTTAACTTATAAGACTTACTTAAATTAAATTATAACTAATATTTTTAATTTAAAATAAAAAAAATATTTAAATAAGTCAAAAATATATTTGATTAATTAAGTACAATTTAGATGATCAATTACTCTTCACTTTTAAGCAATAAACTCTTTAATTTATTAACCTCATCAATATTTACCTCTTTTGACTGTTTTTCAGGATTTTTTGGATCAGGAAGTTCTGTATAGTCAGGAGGAAGAATCAAAGGATCATCCTTTGTTTTATCACAAGATATTGTAAAACATAACAAAAAAATAGCTAGAAATATTTTATACATTTTTTTTAAATTTATTTATAAAAAACTCATCAAAGATTAAAACCATGATTCCAATAAAAATTGAACAGTCAGCAAGGTTAAATGCTGGCCAATGATATGAACCAATATAAAAATCCAAGAAATCAGCTACTGCGCCGTTAAAAATTCTATCAATGGTGTTACCAAATGCACCACCAATTACCAAACCTAGAGCAATAGCTATGTATATTTTTTTTACTTGATAAAGCCAAAAAATTAATGCCAGACCAATTCCGCCTTGAATTAATACAAATATAATTTCACTATTTTTAATTTTACTAAACATCCCAAAGCTTACTCCCGTATTCCAAACTTTAACTAAGGAAAAAAAGTCAAAAATTTTAATTTCCGGATAATTTTGATTATCTAATAAATTAAGTTTTTGGCGATTATCAATTAAATTAAAAATCAATTTTTTGGTAAATAGATCTAATCCGCAGACAATTGTTGCTATTGCAATACCAACAAAAAATAAATAAGAAAAATTTTTTAAAGAAAATGTTTTAAAGGTAACTTTTTCAAAAATTCTCAACATAAAAATTTTAAAAAATTTATTTACTTTAACTCGTGAATTTAAAAACTTATATGACATTGAAATTTAGTTTTTGATCAATTAAAATAATTGAAGATAATATGTTTTAAATAATTAAATTTTGATAATTATTTTATGAATATTTTTTAATAAGTCCATAAATATAATTTCCTTAATCCCCAAAAATTAAAGGTTTGAATATGAAAATTACTTTTATGGGAACAGCACAATTTGCTTGCCCTGCTCTTCTTAAAATTTTAAACGATAAAAATTTTAACGTTGTTGGAATTTATACTCGTGAACCAAAAAATGCTGGACGTGGTCAAAAAATTCAGATTTCACCAATTCACCAAATTGCCCTTGCTCATAATATTCCATTTTTTCACCCAAAAAATTTTAAAGAACAAGAAGCTGTTAATCATTTCAAATCGCTTGATGCTGATATTGCAGTTGTTGTAGCATATGGTTTAATAATTCCCAAACAAATACTTGAATCACCGCAATATGGCTGTATCAATATCCACCCATCACTCTTACCCAGATGGCGAGGTGCATCACCAATTCAAAGAACAATAATGGCTGGCGATAAAGTAACTGCACTTGATATTATTCAGATGGATGAGGGTCTAGACACCGGAGATATTTTAATGCGTAAAATTGTTGAATTAAATGGCGAAGAAACTTATCAATCGCTTATGGAATCACTTGCGATAATTGGTGCTAATCAGTTAGTGGATTTACTTAAAATAATTGACAAAAATAATTTAGGAAATTTAAAAATTATCAAGCAAGACTCAAGTTATGCAACATATGCTCAAAAAATTAGCAAAGAAGAGTCAGTAATTGACTGGGGTCAAAATGCTGAAACTATTATTCGCAAAATTAAAGGGCTCAGCGGATCGTTAACCGCTCAATTTACAATAAATAATCAAGTTATTAAAATTTATGATGCCAAAATTATCGACCAACTCAGCTCAAATTTTCCAGCTTCAACAATTTTAAATAATGAACTGCATATTCAGTGTGCTAAGGGAATAATCCAACCTCTTATTCTTCAGCGTCAGGGTAAGAAAATAATGTCAATTAATCAGTTTCTTTTAGGCTTTAAAATGCCGTAAATAATTTAAGTATGTATTTTATTTTTCTTGTAAAAAGTGAATAATTTTTTGACATTTTGCAGTTTCTATTTCCGATAATTTTTGAATTTCTTTGAGCTTGTCGATTAATTGAATGTTGCAGTTAGAAAAGTCAGTTTTGGTTTTTTTAAGGCATTTATGATAATTCTTGCAAGCAAGATCTGTCTTATCTTCAGGGATTGTACTAAAATTTTTAATTGTCTGATCAAATAGACAATAATTTCCATATTTAGGGGGAAGTTTTTTATCAGTTTTATTTATTAATTTACAATTGGAAATGATTAAAACAAAAAATAATATTATAATATTTTTAAAACTAATTTTATTCATATTTCTTACCATTTTTTAATATTTTTTAATAGCTTTTAATTCATCCAAGATCATAGTCAAAACCATCTCTACACTTTGAAACCTAATCTGAGAACGATTACCTTTAAATTCAAATTTTTTAACATTTTTTTTATCTAAAGAAACTAAAGCTATATAAACCAAGCCAACTGGCTTATCAAGACTCCCTCCACCTGGACCAGCAATTCCGGTAATTGCAATTGTTAAATCAACATTAGCAATTTTAATTAAACCATTAGCCATTTCTAAAGCAACTTCCTGACTAACTGCACCATACAAATCTAGGGATCTTTTTTTTACGCCTAAAAAATCTATTTTAGCTTGATTAGAATATGAAACTACTGAACAATCAAATATTTCCAAGACACCTGCAAATTCAGTAAATAATGCACTAAGTAAACCTCCCGTACATGATTCAGCAAAAGCAATTTTAATTTTTTTTTGAGAACATAAATTAATTATTTCATTAACTTTTGTATTTAATGTTTTTTTTAAAAAGCCATTTACGATCATTGATAATATCCTGCAATTCGTTCAACTTGGATTGTTTTTTTCGAGATTCTTAAAGTTGATAAAATCTCTTCTAAATGTTCAAC
>Ga0169931_10012442_pt1 | contig 11798 bp, 12 predicted proteins | sample Kivu_15m_20L_FD_129675 | JGI IMG/M metagenome (GOLD analysis project Ga0169931, IMG submission 129675) | Freshwater microbial communities from Lake Kivu, Western Province, Rwanda to study Microbial Dark Matter (Phase II) - Kivu_15m_20L... | ecosystem: Environmental > Aquatic > Freshwater > Lake... | reverse complement strand
TGAGGTGGCGGTCGGGTCCTGTGCAACGGATGCCCGAGAATCAGGTCAGGTCCGGAAGGAAGCAGCCTTCATCGGTCGCACACGTGTGCCGCAGATCGCCTGACCGTCACTTCAGTCGACGAACCTGTTACAGACACCTTGTCAACGAGATGAGATCCTGTGAGTGAGTCTTGCATTGGGAAAGTTGGAAGAGCATGCTGTCTACTCGCCATGGAAGCCACGTTGGCATCACGAGGTTCAGGAGCATTCAACTTTCTCTGCTATCACAATTAAGGACAAGCCATATGGCAGCTTCAAGATGCGTGAGAGCGACTTCTCAAAGCCTAGACATACCCCCAAAGTCCAGTCAAGATAGCGACCAGGCATGACCTGTTTTCTATGTCGCTCCATACTCACTCTGTTACGCGTAAGTCGGTATGGAATGACTCGAGTAAGGACTGCAATTGGTACCAGTGATAAGAAGAGATAGCGAGAATGAATGACCTTAAATCCACATTCACGCAGAATCGCGTTGAGAGTGGTCTTTCGATATCTCGTCTGATGACCCAAAAGATCATCAATTGCACCCCACAACCACTTCCCAACTGGGACTGTAATTATCAATCGACTTTCGTGACTCATGACGCGATGACATTCGTTCAAGATGACGGAAGGATCTTGAATGTGTTCAATGACGTCGAACATGCCGATTGAACTCACCGATTTAGCTGGAAAATCAGCGTCGTGTAGGGTTCCCACAAACGTACGTATGCCATGATGTGCAATTTGTTCTGCCCCCAGGATATGCGGCTCAATTGCTACAACATTGATTCCTTGATTAGTTAGGAACTGCGCTACGACTCCATTCCCCGCGCCAACTTCGACAATCTCATTCAAATCATGTGAAGTTACGAAATCCAAGATTGCAAAGTTTCGGTAGCGGACCCAGGAGCTTTGAAGCCCGGCAGGATCTTCTTCGAGTCCCTCGCTCGGATAATGGATTACCTCTTCTCTTTGTTGACTCGCGCTGAATAGATTCGGTTTCAATCGACGCCAGTGTTGGGGTATGTTCATAAATTAAGTCTCAAACTTTCGTAACTAATCAATGCCGTAAGTCTGTGTGTAACATTCGGACCGTGATGAAAGAGTTCCGCCGGTATCTCGCTATTGACGGTGCAGCAAGATGCATACTCTCATATTGATTGTCTAGGAATCATCTATCCTCATGTGTGATTCCCTTAACAATTCGTGAGAGAGGCGTTGCCGTGAACCACAGGTTCGAGTAGGTGTGAAGAACTCATTTGTGAATGCAATAGGTGATTCAGGTTCAGCAGCTTGACATAAATCGATAGCTATACGTTAGTTAATCATGGGTCCTCGGCGAACGGCACACTTCAAGATTCACTAAATGTCTCCACTGAGGTACTCCTTTACGGATACTTTGAAGTGATTGAGAATGGCGCAGCAGTTCTGTCCTGATAAGACTTACGGAGTTGGTTGAATCCAGCAGCTAAGACGAATTGTCAGACAGTGTTTGAGCTGTTCAAGGCCAGGTGGAGACATCTGAGTCACCCCCATGCGGGAACCCGTCTTCACGGACAAATCAAGTCAAAATCTCCATCTATAGCTTCTTTTAGCTGCTCTCGTGAACAGTTAGAAATGACGTCAATGATTGACAGAGCCGGAATAAAGTCGAGAAGACCTTGCGAGTACGGACTTAACCGCGACTTTAGGAACATAATCTCAAGATTGCTCTTCCTGAATCGTTCAACAGAGTAGAGATTTGTGCCTCCTATTGGGTTGATGTACCGAGTTGCCCCCAAGGTTCGACAGATTTCAATTACTCGATCCTCTCCGACATAGGAATTTGACACTTCGGTCGCCGAACTTAGAACTATCTTTGTTTCAACTTCCAGATACTGACACATGACCATAATTGAGTTACGCAGGTAGCTCAACAGACTCAAGGTATTGAACTGCAGAAGACTACTAATGATGTCCCTAGTGTCTCGATAGAACTTTGCTCTTCGGTAGGCATCATCCAATTGCCGCAGGATCTGATTGCCGTCGAATGAACTCGCTAGCTGCTTGTCAAGAATCAGAGTGTTGCTTGGGGAGTGCTTTACGGATAAAGATAATTTGACAATCTGGCCCCGATTCTGTATTCGATTACGGGTTATCCAGCCTTGCTTCGTGTATTGAACGTTATCAAGCAAAACTAGACAGTCGCAGTACTTTATGAGTTGGAAATATCCGATGTACGGAACAAAGTAGGGCTGTAAGATTCCGATCTTCACTGTAAGAAACTCAACTGACTGAGAAGCGGTGATTTGCTAGTGATTCCGACCACAACAACCTACGCATTGAACATTGTCGATACGACTGAATCCACTTCAGTGGAAGTCATATCCACATAAAGTGGAAGTCCGATCGTTGACTCCGCTAGTAGGTCCGTATTCGTATAAGTTCTCTTACTTACAAACTCGTCGAAGGCTGGCATTCGGTGAAGGCCAGCTCCCCACCAATCTCGCGACTCGATGTTTGCGGCTTTAAGTCGAGTCACTACCTCCATCTTGGGCACTTTCCCATTCAGATTGGCCACAAGCGTCGAGGAAACGTAATCTCCGTCCATTCGAGGCTGGATAGTCACCCCGCTTTCGGCAAGTCGGTGGATATAGCGTTTGTACACCTTCAACCACCGCTCTCGGGTCCGTGGCCACTCATCAATAGACGCCAACCCAACAGCCGCTTGATATTCAGATAGCTTCGCGTTTGTGCCTTCAGTACGGGCGACTCGATCACCAAAGAACGAAAAATTACTCCACTTTTTTATTTCTGCAATCCATTCCTTCGGTCCAATGACCACTCCGCCTTCACCAGTCGACACGAGCTTCGTTGCGTGAAGACTTACCATGACGCAGATGTTTAGTTTGTTCACTAATGACAAATTCCGGAAAGAGTCGAAGCAACTCGCTGCATCAATGATCACTGGCCTTCTAGCACTCTCGTTGGCCCAGTCCTGAAGACTCATTTTGCCGCCAAACGGAGATGTAACTATTGTTCCAACTGCAGCTTGATTGTCGGGCCTTTGCAAAGTCCAGGTATCGACTTCGACATCCTCAAAATAGGGTATACGACCCGCTGATAAGACAGCTTGCGCAGTAGCAACAAAGGTCCAGGTTGGTACGATCCATTGCGAATCTCGCGGTGACGCTGTCGAGACTGCACCCTGAAGACCGAGCGTTCCATTGCCGAGTAGCACCACATTTTCTGAATCTACGCCGAAGTACCCCGCGAGTCGATCAGTGAACCGCTGAACTAACGGGCCGAAATTTGAGTAAACCCTGGAGTCGTCTATTTGACGAAGATAAGCAGCAACAGAATCGCTCTTTGGCAATAGTGGCCTCATCACAGGCAAAATTTGATTACTGATTGAGCTTCTCCACTGTCAAGGCTTGTTGCTATACAGAAGTCGCCGCCGACTCCTTTGTTTTAATTTGATTTTAACCACAAATACCCATTGAAGCTGGATGTCTAACACCTGCAGAGATAATTGAATCGAGTGTTCTGAGGACAAGCTGCAGCACTTGATAAGCATTATCACGATTACGAAGACAAGAATGGTAGGACGAAAATGTATAAGAAACTTGTTTAGAGGGACCAAAAGTCGCAAAAGTCTTGGAACTGTTTCGCACAGGGGCAGTGGTTCATGCGTGCGATTCGGAGGGGAAAACCTGAATGGTGAGTTCGGACTCCCGAGACTCTCGCAAACCATAAAGATAGCTGATCTTTCAATTCTCGTGATGGACGAGGTCTCGTCGTTCCGGAACGCGCTTTGCTACTCTCTCGGAGCCGGGAAATCTTCACAAGACACTATTTTTTACTCTGATATCGGGCCACCCAATACACAAACAACTCTCGTCCATAGACCGAGTACATTTTTCGTTTTTTTGGTGGGCTAACGAACGATCTCTGTTTTCCAATTTACCATGTCCTCTGTCTCATAACCTGACTTCTCGGTACGTCAGTTTTGAATAGATCTCTCCCCCAGTAGCTACTTTGAAAACCAAGAATGAACGCGCCATGCTCTTCAATTAAGAGGTGGGAGGTAAAGGTTCCAAAATCATCGTCGCAATTGACAGACCTACGCCAAAGCCACAAAGAAGCAAAGGTCCTTCATCAAGGTGGTTTATTTGTTCCTTTAGGAGTATCGGTATTGATGAAGAAACCGAGTTACCTACGCGATCTAAATTTCTTTCCAATCGACCATGGATGGACATGCGATTCTCAATGACGTCAAGCACAAGCTTGCTTGCTTGGTGAACAAACCATTTCGAGATATCTGATGGGGTCAAGCGAATCGTGCTCAAGACTTCACGTATCTCCTTGGGAACTTGATTCTTGGTAAACAGTAAGACATCCGCACCTGACATGTGGAGATATTCATGTGATTCACATGTAGCGACTGCTTGAAAGAGAAAGTCTTTCCCTGAACCATCGGTGAAGTGGGATTCTGCACGAACCAGCAAGCCGGATTCAGAACTAATCCAAACGGCACTCGCTGCATCACTAAACAACAATGACGTTGAATGATCCTTCGGGTCTAGTTTCGATCTGTAGTTGTCTGCACAAACAATGACGGTGTTAACGAAGTTTTTGGTAAGAGCTGCTGCAATCGAGAGGGCTTGAACAAATCCCGAACAGCCCTGACCAACATCAAACGCCATGGCTGACCTCGAGATGTCACACATATCTTGCAAAATACAAGCACCACTAGGCAAGAAGTAGTTTGGGCTCTGCGTTACATAGATAACACAGTCCACTTCGTCACGCCGCAGGTCACTCTCTCCGAAAAGTCGATTCAGTGCACTGGCAGCAAGCTCAACCGCCGTTCGCTTGGTTTGAAAAACTGTTTCAATTCCTGTTTTCTCTATCGTCCTCAAGTATGCGGGGAAATGCTTTCGAAGGGAGATCTCGGTTTCACCGAACTCAACAGAAACTGCGCGTATTGAGAAGGACGATCCTGGCAACCTACAAGCCCGCAGCTTTCAGATGTCGAAATATTTCTTGAACAGACAGAGCTGTGGCCAAGTCTGGTACACGCTCAGTTATGTCTTGATATACCAGGTCTAGTCGCGCCAGGATCGAAATCTGCCCTAAACTATCCCACTCGTCAATTTGCTCGCTTGTAGTCTCAGGGCTTAAACGCTCCCTCGAAATCTCTAGTGCTAGAGCAATCTCATTCAACAAATCTTCAATTTTCATGGTCTAATACTAGCCGTGAAAGCCTCCATCACATGGCACAACAGCGCCATTCACGTCCGGGTTCGAAAGAAGAAATTTTATTGTATTCGACACACTGTCTGGTTCAATCAATGAGCCTGTAGATGTTTTTTCTAAGATCTTGTTGATGCTCACCTGTGAAACAGACTCCTTCATACCAAACGGCAATGCACCGAGAGCTACCGCGTTTGCATTCACATTTAGGCGCCCATATTCAATCGCAATTGATCTAACCATTCCGCTCAAGGCCTGTTTGGCTGAACTGTAGATAGTAAGACCAACACCTCCTGACAAAGCTCCCGCCGACGAGAGAAACACCATCGAAAGAGGGATGCCTCGGTACTTTCGAATCATGAGGTTCGCAAAGTAAGCGTTTACTGTGAAATTAGTGTTTAGGAGATCCTGAATCATCGCCCCATCTGACGATATGAAAAGTTTCGAGTCTTTCGCACCTGTGAAACTAACAAGGCATACTCGATCTATCTCGCTCCTGCTTGGAAGAGAGGGAGACGCGAAAATTTGTCTGAGTGACTCGTAGCTGGCAGAGTCGTATTTGATTGATGACCAGGATTTACCACAGTATTGAATAGAACTACCACGTGTAGAAAAAGCGATAAACAGGTCATAGGTTCCCAAGTCTGAAACAATTCGCTGCGCAAGCGCCGACCCGGAACCAACTACCACCAGCAAACTCTTCTTTGCTTTTGACGCTTTTACTGTTCTACTCACTGTCAAAAAAGTTAACCGCTCGACGATAGAGTTTTCCACGAAGCGGATCGGAAAACACGGGGTTGTAAAACAATCTGACTTCAGAAGTGTGATAGTGAATCACTTGTGAACGACGTGAGATTTTCGGATCATTGCACGTTGGCGAACCGTGTACAAGGTTAGCCACCCAAAGTATTGCGTCTCCTTTCTTCATCTCAGGAGTTACAGGTCCTACATTTCTTGCTTCCAAGTCATTACGAACCCAGCTCTCGTACCTTCGGTAGTTGCGTTCAACATCACCTAGACTTCGAGCTATCGGAATCCCAATCTGAGAGTAGACGAATTCGGGCCATAAATGCGACCTTGGCACAATCTGGATTGGTCCAGAGCGGGGATCAATATCTTCCAAGGCAATCCATGCTGCCGCTAAATGAAACGCCGGGTCAGTTCCAAAGTGCACATAGTCTGAGTGGAGTGGCTGTTGAGTAGACCTTAAGAAATTGATTGTAGAAAACGGCTTTACTGTGGCTTTGAAGTATCCCGTCAGAACATCGATGATTTGTTGGTTGTGTGCTAGTTGCCTTGCCGCACTTGAGTGCTTCCAACTTTCCACAATGCGGGGTGACGTATTGTAAGAATAAAATTTCGAATTCGTTCGGAACGATCCAGAATTTACTAAATCATCAACGTCTCGGTTCACTTGATCAATCAATTTTTCATGATCACGAATCGCGACAATGGTGAATCCCTCAATTTGCAGCTGGTTTACATGTCGCTCAACTGTCATCTGCTCACAACTCACAGATGGCTACTTCGGTGAATGCCAAGATGCTACCGTACTTCCTCTTTACTTCAATTCCGAATTCTGCAACTAACAAATCTAGCTCGCTTGAATGATTCAATATTTCCTTTGGTAGTGGCCACCAGACTCTATTGATATACCTAACCGTCCGGAAAACATGTTCAAGTAGCCTTTTATGTTCATTGGCATTAGCAAGGGAAATCACTGGTGCCGCATAAAAGCCTTGCTTCGCCAAAAGTCCAGGTATTCCGCGCAAGACATCACGAGTATTGGCAAGACCGTCGCGACCGGCGTAGCTCGGCACGTCGACATACCAAGGAGAGATCTGAGCAATTGAATCTGCTATTCCAGCAATATCGTTGATAATTAGATCAAAATCGCTCTCCGTACTCCACGGCTTAAGCCCTGGTCCGACCCTGTAAATTGCCTTGGGGATGTCGTTCAACAGTTGCACCTTGGCTTCCTGAATCGCCTCATCAGAGATATCCGAAAGATGGTACTTAATGGACTGTGAGCCCAGCTTGGAAGCGATCTGCTGAGTTATCCACCCCGAACCACAACCAATCTCCAGAACTCTGGCCGTAGCTGGCAGCGCTTGCTCCAGAACAGACTTAGCCAACAGTTTGCTTGTCAGATTTGGGGCGAAAACAGCCACGGCGATTCTCAGGCAGCTACTTTCAACTCGCGCGCCGAATAGATCGGAGAATCACATATTGCGCTCTGCATCTCTGATTGTCATAAATTCGCCAAAGATATTCACAAATTAGTGAGAGCAAGAGGACAATCAAACTTGTGGAAAACAAAATAGCAACCATGATTGGGGCCCATCCACTCGATGGGATTAGCCCTAGGACTCGAGCAATTACGATCCAAATCCCATATGCAAGTGTTCCACAGGTCAAGAGAACTGAGAACACCGAAAAGAAATGAATCAAACCTCGCTTGGAATCGACGATGGCGTCTACAAACAATTTAAGTCGTAGACTTTGGGAAAAACCGGATTTGCCGTACGGACGAGGTCCGCGGTGATACTTCACAACAGCAAACTTATATCCTGTGTGCAGAATGTCTCGCTGAAAAAACCTGTTATGCCCACGAACCGCAAGAACTTCCTGCAAGACCCGACGGCTCATCAATGAGATGTCAAACCACACCACACCGTCGCGACCCAAAGAACTTTTTAGGATTCGTGTGGCAATCTTGCTAGTTAGACCTCTTAGTCGACTATCAGCTCGAGATTGCCGTTCCCCAATCACAATCTCAAAACCCTTTGTATGTTCAACCAAGAGCTCTGGGATTATCTCTGCTGGGTCCTGAAGATCAGATGACATATTGACAATCAATTCGCCTGAACAATTATTCCAACCAGCCAATATCGCTCCAGCTTGTCCAAAGTTCCCAGCAAGTTGGAGACAAACAACTTCGAAGATCGGATTGACATCTGACGTTATGACATCCCACGAGTTATCAACTGAACCATCGTCAATCATCACGACTTCAAACACGTATTTGGAAGTAAGACCTCTCGCTAAGTTCTCAATTTTCACCAGCAGTAGTGGGAGACTCTGCGCATTGTTGAAAACCGGCAAGATCACTGAAACTTTTTGTTTCACAGAAGTAGCGTACTACTCGTGTTTCCTGCACTTGGGTCAAAGGTGTACCAACCCTAAATGGATCGGCGCGCTTTGGGGGGAGAATTCGGACTTGCTCGATTTTCGAACAATTCACGGATAGCCGACACAATGAACGACTCTCCCGCCTTGCAGTTTTTTGAGAGCGGTAGAGACTCCATTCGGGCTGTATTAGACGTCTTCCCAAGCAAACACATTTTGGCAAGCGCATACTCTTGCAGGGCAGTCGTAGACTCTCTTAGTCACTCCGGGCCGCAGAACCTAACCCTGGTTGATATCGACTCGTCGTTATATCCCAATATTGACCAGATTGCGGATCATCTTCACTACAGAAAGGGGGATTATTCCGACTTGTTATTTTTTTTGGGCAATCTTTGGGGGACAAGATATCCAGTGAGTCTACTTGAATTCCTGCAACAGTTTCGAAGGTCTGGTGGCACAGTAATTGAAGACTTGACCCACAAGCTTGACTCACAACCGCTGGCTGATTCTGACGGGTGGATGTGCTCAACTAGAAAGTGGTTTGGTACGACGGGGCTCGCTGCGCTCAATTTGTTCGAGGAGACTTTTGTCGCGAGCTCAAACAAAACCTACACACCATCTTCTCTATCTTTGCGATTGTTTCACATGCGACTACTAAACTTTGTGCCACGACAGTCCGCGTTTCGGAAACTTATAATCGAACAACTACGCCACTCCGACGAGATGCTTGGATCGAATCAGATGATTTCAGTCGCAAACAGGCGAGAAATCAGAAGATTTAGGAGCCAAGACTGGAGTCAGATTCTTGCTTCACGCTATAGAAACAAGTCAAGACTTGAGGGATGTCTCCAGCCGACATCAACGATTAGCGTCCTAAATCCAATCGCCGCAAACATGAGTGTGTTCCCAACTACGATTAAGATCTCGTCTGGTCAAGAGGCGCTTAGAACTTACTTGAGGCGTCACAATGTCTTTGCCGCCAATCTTTGGCCACTGGGTCACTTGAAGGCTTTCTACCCTTCTGCTTACAGCCTCTCGCGTTCAGCGCTAACGCTTCCTTGTGACCAGCGTTTTAACATGGATTCTTCTACTCGAATAGCCGATCTCATCAACTCCTATCGTCTCAACGAGGAGAAAACTACGGGATAGAAGCACGACTCTCTAACGCGGTTTTAGACGCAGTTGTTCCTCATTGTGCCTCAGTTTCTGAAGGTTTCTCGTACCGACTCGCACAGATGGATTCCCTGACATAATCGCTCCAGGTAACACTCTTCCAAGCACAACTGACAAAGCACCAATTGATGCCCCTTCTCCGATTTTTGAACCGGGCAGGATTACTGAACTAGTACCGACCGCAACGTGGCGACTAAGTCGGATTGGCAGCGACGTCACTCGTCTGAACTCCCGATCAACTGTTGGGTTTGTAAGCCAGCCCGCTGAATAGTCATCACACTCCGTCAATATATGCACGGAGGGCGACAGCCCCACAAAGTCCTCGAGAACAACTCCAGCTTGACCATGAATGACACATCCTCGGCTCACATGCACATGATTACCGATTAACAAATCTCCAGGTCCAGCAACCAATTCGGTTTGTGCGTCAATTCGTACAGACGATCCGAGGCGGATTGATGAACATCGATAGAAAGTTGCTGAGTCATCTATAAGAATATTTTGACCAAGGGAACCAAATCCCATTTTCTTGATTTCCTCATCAGATAACCAACTCATATCAGTTAGATCTAGTCCTGACCTAAGTCTCGTAGGTTTTGCGTACTATGTCTCACGCGGGACCTCACATACAACATAGATACTCGAACATAGCTCTGGCTGTTTCTTGCCAAGTTCAAGGCAGCCTTTTAAGTACTCGGGACCAATGATTCCGGCTTCAATAGCCTGATCTAACTGAAAGTTTGCAAGACCCTTAAAGAAGATTCCACCGTCAGCTACGGTCGTCATTCCCGCCATACCGACGCAATGTTTGAGATCGTCGAGATCATACGTTCTAAAGTGCCCGTGACGCTTTTCTGACTCCGTAACACACTTGGTTGAAGCAATAATCCCACCAGCCGCAGCAATTTGTCTTGAGGCTGCGTTTGCGTTTGGAACTACTACGAATAGCCGTCCGCCTTTCCCAAGCAAAGATTGAATTGCCGTTAACGTCTTTACGTCCTCCTGAATATGCTCCAGCGTATGAATCAGAAAAATGTTTTGAAAACGGGTCATTGACACAAAGTCTTCAATCTTGCAGTGATTGAAGACAGCGTTCGGGGCTACGACTCTCGCAGCCTCAATATTCTCAATCATCGGTTCAACGATCACCAAATCATCGAATCTTTCAAGAAGTAGTGAACTCATTCGGCCCTCAAAGCAGCCAATTTCTAAAGTCGCTCCATTTTGAAAATGGTCACTGAGGGTTTCAAGCATCCAGGGATGCATCAGATAGTCGAATTTGTAGGTGTACATACCCGCGTTTATCACCATGAAAACTCGACCGTACGTAACAGAACTCTATGCAAGGCGACGTCTTCTTCGGAAGTACCAATCTTCAAGGGAACTTGGAACTCGACTTTCATATCCCAGTAACTGCTTCTGGATGTCTGTCAGACTTTCTATTTCGGTTTCGCTCATCATCCCAAGGTAGTTGAATTGGGGCTTTACCCAATGCCGCGCGAGCATTAAACTTACGGCTCGTCGATGAACACCTGAAGTATTCGCGCCCGCGCGATGCAGAATTCGCGAATCCCAAATCAACAAATCGCCTGCGTGACCGCAGACTTGCTCGCTTCTTTCGGCCTTCAATGCTGTTCCGGAGCTCAATTCACTTATTGAATTTGGATAAACCCAAGTAGCTCCAGTGTCAACTTGAAAATCATCTACAAATATGAGGAGGTTGATTGACATGGAGAGGCGTCCGTCGCTAGAAAATTTCTGGTCAACATGATCGCGGTGATGGTACAACCCACCTTCTGCGCGATTGTCATTAATCCCAAATGTGTTGACTACGGGTTCATCTCCGAGAAGACGGCGAAAAAGATCCATGGGTTCGAGGTCATTCAAGAAAGCACGCCAATGCGCCTTTACGAGTACATGATGAGCTAGCGAGCCCGATTGCTCTGGGTTCCTGATATCGAGGAATTTCTTCCATTCGAGTAGATCCGAATCAATCCAAGAACGCATCGTGTCGAGTTCTTCAGATGAAAATTGACTTGGAAGCAAAAGGTATCCTTGCCTAGAGAAATCACTTAGCTCGGAGTCGTATTCGCTCATTGATCGGGGTTCACTGAGGTCTATTCTGCCTTCGAGTAGAACTATCGTTTCGATGCAGGAACTGTTCTGCACCTCAATATCGTTTGTCTCTTCGATTTTGGCATCAGCATCACAATCCCGAGCACTAACAGGCTTATTGGTTT
>Ga0169931_10012441_pt1 | contig 11798 bp, 12 predicted proteins | sample Kivu_15m_20L_FD_129675 | JGI IMG/M metagenome (GOLD analysis project Ga0169931, IMG submission 129675) | Freshwater microbial communities from Lake Kivu, Western Province, Rwanda to study Microbial Dark Matter (Phase II) - Kivu_15m_20L... | ecosystem: Environmental > Aquatic > Freshwater > Lake... | reverse complement strand
GTCGCGATTTCGGCGCGCGCGTGGCCAATGCGGTGGCGCGCCGGCTGGTGATGCCGCCGCACCGAGAGGGCGGGCAGGCGCAGTACGTGCAGACGCCGGTGGCTCCCAGGCCCGGCCGCGCGCTGGCGCCGGTGCTCGACTGGGCGCGCGCGCGGCTCCACGCCCCGATCGCGATCGAGGCGCTCGCCGAGCGCGCGGCGATGAGCCCGCGCACCTTCCTGCGCCAGTTCGAGGCGTCCGTGGGCACCAGCCCGCTGGCCTGGCTGCAGCGCGAGCGGATGGCGCGCGCCCGAGAGCTGCTCGAGACCGGAACGATGCCGGTGGCGCAGGTCGCCGCGCAGTGCGGCTACGGCTCGTCCGAGACCTTCCGCGTGGCGTTCCGGCGCATCGTGGGCGTGCCGCCGGGGGCCTACCGGGCGCGCTTCGGTCGCCCGGCGAGCACCGGGGTCTGACGCCCGGGGCATACTCGTACGGTGACCTCCTCCGTTCGACCCGGCGAGCTGCCCCCGCACGCCCTGCTCACCCGCTACCGCGGCAACGGCGGCTTCACCGACTGCTGGATCGCCGAGCTGCCGCGAACGGTGAGCCACGCCGACTACGTGGAAGCCTTCTTCACCTCGCGGCTGTTCGCCATCGAACGGCGCCTGCTCGCGTGGTTTGCTTCGAAGCCATCCACCGCCGGGCAGGCGCGCCGGCTCGCCGACGCCCGCCAGGACGCCTTCGCCGCGTGGACCGTCGAGGCGAGGACGGCCGACCAGCTGCTGCTGCGCGACTTCACCGGGCGCACGCGGTCCTGGCTGATGGTGGCGCCGCTGGAGGCGGGGCCGGGCACGCGGCTGTACTTCGGCTCCGCGGTGCTGGCACGGCACGACCCGGCCACCGGCACCCTTTCGATGGGCACGACCTTCCACGCGCTGTCCGGCTTCCACGCCCTCTATTCGCGGGCGCTGCTGGCGGCGGCGCGCAGGCGGCTGATGCGCGGGCCCGCCGGGCCGCACGACGCTGCGAGCGCTTCGGGCGCTTCGGGCGCTTCGGGCGCCGCGGGAGTGCCGGTCGCCGATTCCGCCACCGCGACGGTCCTCGCTCCGTTGCGCGCGTCCTCCGTCGCAGCGGCGTCCCGGCAGTCACCGGCCGCTCCACGCCCCCGCCCGCTCTTCCGGGAGCGCCCGACCCGCGAGCAGGTCGCCGCGCTGCCGCCGTTCGATCCGCTGCCCATCGATCGCATCGTCCTCGTCGACTCCACCGCGCTCGCCCAGGCCGCGCTGCAGTCGATGCAGCGGGCGCGCTTCGTCGGGTTCGACACCGAGTCCCGGCCCACCTTCACCCGCGACGCGGTGCGCGACGGTCCCCACGTGATCCAGTTCGCCACCGCCGAGCAGGGCTTCATCGTGCAGGTCAACGCGCGCACGCCGCTGGCCTTCCTGCGCGCGGTGCTCGAGTCGGAGGAGATCGTCAAGGTCGGTTTCGGCCTCGACTCCGACCGCGGCCCGCTCGAGTGCAAGCTCGAGACCACCCTGCGCGCGAGCGTCGAGGTCTCGCACGTGCTGCGCGGCCTGGGTCACCGGCAGGCGCTCGGCGCCAAGGCGGCGGTGGCGGTGGTGCTGGGCCGGCGGCTGCAGAAGTCGAAGGCGGTGAGCACCTCGAACTGGGGAGCCGAGCGGCTCACGGCGAGCCAGCTGGTCTACGCCGCCAACGACGCGTACGCCGCGCTGAAGGTGTTCGAGGCGATGGGCTCGCCGTATCCGGTGCCGGCCGCGGGCAGCTCACCGTCGCCGGCAGGCCGGCGCCGGCGGCGCGGGGCCTGAGGAAGGCCTTCGGACGCTCGCGCGGCCGTCCCGGGCCCACTCACGCCGATGCGGGTTCGTCGGCCACCCGCTCCCACAGCGCCCGCGCCGCGTCCTTCATCGCCAGCGCTTCCTGCCAACGGTCCGACAGCTCGTAACCGTCGGCGCCGGTGATCGCGTACGGTGCCGGCCCCAGCTCGCACAGGAAGGTCAGCGTCGCGTCCGCGCCGGCCCGGCGCCGCCAGCTGCGGAACCCGTATGCCCACCAGTCCATGAACAGATCGACCCAGATCCGGTGCTGGGGAAAACCGGTCTGGACCTGCACCTGCTCCCGGCTCGCGACGCGGCCGTGGAACGCCCAGGCCTGGTCGAGGATCCGGTGCATCAGCGCGTGGTTCTCTTCGGTGACCGGCCAGGCGAACTCCCGGCCGACCAGGTAGTGCGACAGGTCGGCGGTCAGGCGCATGCCCGGAAACCGGTCGAGCAGGTGCAGCGTGAAGAACAGATCGGTCGTCATCCGGTCACGATGCGTCTCGACGTTCAGCACGATGCCTGCATCCGAGGCGAGGCGGTGCCAACCCTCTAGGTACGGCAGGCAGTCGTCCAGCCGGTAGGGCCGCACGTCCGGCTGCAGGTTGAGGTGGTCCGCGCCCAGCTCCTGCACGTGCTCGATGATCGGGCGCAGGTCGTCGACCGTACGGGGATAGCACTGCGCCTGCCAGCTCATGCCGTGCGCCCGCAGGAACGAGGTCACGGCCCTGGCGTATGCCCGATCGGCGAAGCGCACGCCGCAACCGTCGAAGCCGGCGGCGCGGATCATCTCGAGCTTCTCGTCGAGCGACCATTCGTGACCGTCGGGCCGTCGGCGCTCCATCGCCCACAAGGACTGGTAGACCAGGAATCGTTGCACCGTGCGTTGTCCTCGTTCGGTTGCGGCGCACGCCGCGCTCAGGTGCTGTCGCGGACCACGATCTCGAAACCGAGATCGATCACCCGCGAACCCGACTGCCCGCCCGCTGCGTCCCCGGACAGCCGCTCCACGATCAGCTGCGCCGCGGTCCTCCCGATGCGCTCCCCGGGAATCCGTACGGTCGTCAGCGGCGGGTTCGACGCGCGAGCGAGCTCGAAGTCGCCGAATCCCGCGATCGCCAGCCGCTCGGGTACCGCAATGCCAAGCCGGTTGCAGGCCTGCGCGGCGCCGAAGGCCGCGACGTCGTTCACGAAGAACACCGCATCGGGCGCCGAGGCCCGCGACCGCAAGGCGGCGATCGCCCGCTCGCCCGATGCAATCGTCAGCCCCTGCTCGTCCAGCGTCACGACGTCCGGTCGCTGGCCGAGCTCGGCCATGGCCGCGCGATAGCCGGCGAGCCGCTGAGCCGCCCGGTGCTCCTTGCGAGGCGGCGTGGCGGCGAACGCGATCCGACGGCGACCATGGGCGGCCAGTTCGAGGGTCATCCGGCGTGCCGCCTCGAAGTTGGAGAAACCGACCGCCCGGTCGATCGGGTCGTCGCACAGCTCCCAGGTCTCGACCACGGGAAGGTCACGGCTCCGCAGCAGGGCGCGCACCGCCGGTTCGTGCCGGGTACCGGTGAGCACCACCGCAACCGGCTGCTGGCCGAGCAGCTTGCGCAGGATGCTCGCCTCGGCCTCCAGGGAGTAGCCGGAGTGCGCGATCATCAGCTGCAGGCCGTGGTCGGCCAGGCCCTCGGCGAGGCCCTCGACGGTCTCGGCGAAGATGGTGTTGCGCAAGGTCGGGACGACGGCGGCCACCACGCGCGAGCGCTGCGACTTCAGCGTGCCGGCAGCCAGGTTGGGCACGTAGCCGGTCGACTCGATCGCCTCCCGGACCCGCTCCCGCACCGCCTGCGAGACCTGGTGCGGGGTGCGCAGCGCACGCGAGACGGTGATCGTACCCACCCCGGCCCGGCGCGCCACGTCCACCATGCGGACGTTTCCGCCGGCGCGGCCGGTGCTCACGTCGGTGAGGCTCCGGCAGGCCCTGCCCTCAGTCCGGCAGCTCGATGCACAGTGCCTCGCCCTCGACACGGATCGGATACGTGCGAAGCGGTTCGCAGGCGGGTGGACCTTCGACCCGACCGGTAGGGATGTGGAAGCGGCCGTTGTGCATCGGGCACTCGATCACGTCGTCCAGCACGTAGCCCTCGGCCAGCCGGGCGACCGCATGGGTGCAGATCCCGTCGGTCACGTAATGGCGCCCGGCGATCCGGTAGGCGCAGTAGACATGCCCCTCGCGGATCACCTCCAGCACGTCCTCGTCGGGCACCTCGGCGGTGCGGCACAGCGTCACCCACATCGCGGCGGCCTTCTCAGACGGCGGAGGTGCCCGGCGCGCCAGGCACGGCTGCCGCCGGCAGCGGGTGCACCGCGACCGCCTTCGGATCGGTGCGCTGCGCGAGGATCACGCGGACGATCTCGAGGTGCGCCGCCAGCAGGCTCGGCGACGGTGCCGGCAGCTGGTCGCGGATGGCCGCGTTGAGTGCCGGCAAGGCATGGAACGGCACCGACGGGTAGATGTGGTGCTCGATGTGGTAGTTCATGTTCCAGTACAGCACCCGGCCGAGCCAGCCATTGTTCATCGACCGGGTGCACAGCCGGTGATCGAACACATCCTGTGCCATGGCCATGTGCTGGGTGGTGATGAACGAGTAGACCCCGAAGGCGCCGGCGAACCGTGGAATGAAGAAGTAGAGCAGCGGCACCCAGGTCTGACCGATCGCCGCCCACGCCAGCAAGCCCAGGTAGCCGGCCATCAGCAGCCGCGCCTCTCGCACGACGGTCCGGTCCTCGCCGGGGGGCAGGTAGGCCCGTTCGCGCTCGAGGATGCGCCCGCTCGCATGGCGCACCATCAGCTTGGCGCGCGGCCAGAACTCCAGCAGGCCGATCACGTCCCCGAGCCACGTACGCATCCGGACCGGGTTGGAGTAGCCCATCTGCGCATCGACCTTCCAGTGCCACGTATGGGTATGGTGGTGCGAGTGCGCGAAGCGCCGGTGCGTGGGTGACTCACCCCAGACGAACGAACTCACCCAGAACACCGCCTCGTTGAGCCAGCGCGTGCGGAACGCGGTGCCGTGAGCGCATTCGTGGGAAGGGGCGTAGGCGAACCCCAGGACCAGCCCGTACGCGATGACTGCCGGTACGATCCACAGGCTGCCCTGCGCCAGGTGGATGCCCACCCCGGCCACCACCAGGAGCACCAGCCAGACCGCGAGGAACTGCAGACCGGGCCCGTCCGATCGCTTCATCAAGCCCTTGAGCGTGGCCCGGTGGATGCGGGGCTCCCACCACGCGCTGCGGACGGTTGGCACGGCAGGTGCTGCGGACATCGGCGACTCCTCGGGGACGCCGGGACGCGCAGTCCCGGCAGGGGCGATTGGGGAGGATGGTATCGATACCATCGGGCCTCGTCAACGAAGCGCCTCGGTGAACCGACCGGCGGCCTCAGAGACCCCGGGTCGGACTCACTTCAGTACCCGCGGCAGCCAAAGGGACAGGTCTGACCAGTACGTCACCAGCAGCAGGGCGATCACGAGCGGAAAATAGAACGGCAGGAACGCCCGCACCACCGCAGCGAAGCTGACCCGCGCGATGTCCTGCACGATGAACAGCAGCACACCGAACGGGGGCGTGGCAGCGCCGATCAGCAGATTCAGGATGATCACGATGCCGAAGTGCACCGGGTCGATGCCGAGCAGCCGCATCAGCGGCAGCAGCGTGGGCACCGCGATCAGCAGGATCGCGGTGGTCTCCATGAACAGGCCCACGGCCAGCAGCAGCACGTTGACGATCGCCAGGATCACCCAGGGATTCGAGGTGAACTCGAGCAGCGTCGCCGCCAGGTTGGCCGGGATGTTGTTGACCGCAATCGCCCAGCCGAACGGCACGGCCGCGGCCATGATGAACACCAGCACCCCGGTGGTCACGAAGGTCTCGCCCAGCGCCGCGTAGAGCCGCGCCAGCGTCAGCTCGCGATAGGCGAAGCCGAGGATGACCGCATAGACCACGGTGATCGCGCCCAGCTCGGTGGGCGTCGCAGCCCCCGAGAGCAGACCGGCCATCAGGATCACCGGTGCCATGAGCGCCGGGATCGCCCGCACGAAGGTCCGACCGAGCGTTCCCACCGGCGCCCTGGTCCGCACCGGCGCGTGTACGCGTCCGGTGGCCACCAGGAACCAGACCGTCGCCATCAGCAGCAGCCCGATCAGTGCACCCGGGACCAGCCCCGCGAGGAACAGATCCCCGATCGACACCTGGGCCAGGACACCGTAGATCACCATGATCACCGAGGGCGGGATGATCGGCCCGATGATCGCCGAGGCGGCGGTACAGGCCGCAGCGAACGCGGCGTCGAAGCCCTCCTTCTTCATGGCTTTGATCTCGACCGTGCCCAGGCCGGCCGCATCCGCCTGCGCCACACCCGACATGCCGGAGAAGATCAGGCTGGCCAGGATGTTGACCTGCGCGAGCCCGCCCCTCAGGTGGCCCACCAGCGCCACCGCGAAGTCGAAGATGCGGGCGGCGATGCCGCCCACGTTCATCAGGTTGCCCGCCAGCACGAACAGCGGGATCGCCAGCAGCGGGAAGCTGTCGATCCCGGAGGTCATCCGCTGCACGACCAGCGACATCGGTACCGGCGAGGCGAAGTTCAGCCAGGCGAGCGACGCCGCGATCAGCGCGAAGGCCACCGGCAGCTCGATCAGGATCAGGCCGAACAGCACCAGGAACATCGGCAGCACGCTCATCGCGTGAACTCCGTGCTCCGGGTGGCGGCGATCCGCTCGGCGATCGCGTCGGCCTGCTCCTCTTCGGCGCGTGCCGCACGCTCGCGCTCGAGCCGTGCCAGCTGCGCATCGACCGGTCGCCCGGTGCGCGCGAGCGCAAGCTCCGCCAGGGTCATGTAGAGGCCCGTGAGGGTGATCGACACGGTGCACACGAACAGCGGCACCGAGTAGAACAGGTGGCGCGGCAGGTCGACGGGCAGCGACATCGTGCTGCTGCGCGACTCGACCCCCATGATGTCCCACGCCTGCACCGCCACGAGCACGCAGCAGGCCGTGGCGATCGACCAGGTGGCCGCCCGCCACAGCGCGGCGTGCCGGACCGGCAGCCGCGACACGAAGGTGTCGATCCGGATGTGCCGCAACTCCTTGGCGCCGAGGGCGGCGCCAAGGAACACGCTCCAGAGGAAGCAGTAGCCCGCGAGTTCCTCGACCCACACCAGGGGCTGACCGAACGCGTATCGGGTCACGACCTGGATGGTGATCGTGAGGACGATGGTGGCGATCAGGGTCACGCCGACCACCCGCTCGATGCGGCCGATCAGGGCGAGCAGGCGCCACCAGCGGGCGAGCAGTACGTCCATGCGTTGATTTCCGGCTGGCGCAGCGGCGGCCCGGACGACCGCCGGCGCGGCGGCTCCGGGTACGGGCTCGGGCGGAACCCCGGGTGGCCGGACGTTGCCGGCCACCCGGGGGCCTGGCTCACTTGATGTCGCGGATGCGCTGGAACAGGCCGGCGGACCAGGCGCCGTCCTTCTCCATCGTGCCGACTGCCGCCAATGCCCGGTCGGCGAACGGCGCCCGGTTCACGCTGATCACCTTCGCACCCTCGGCCGCCATCTTCTTCGCGACCTGCTCGGTCTCGGCCTCGGCCTCCTTGCGCCCCCAGGCGATGGCCTCGCGGGCGGTGTCGACCAGGATCTTCTGCACGTCGGGCGGCAGCGACTGGTAGACCTTCTCGTTGATGGTGATGTGCTGCGACGACACCAGGTGATCGGTCCGGATCACGTTCGACACCGCCTGGTGGAACTTCTGCGCGTAGGCGGAGCCGATGGGCCCCTCGGCGGCATCGATGACGCCGGTCTTGAGCCCGAGGAACACCTCCGCCCAGGCCACCCGCGCGGGCTTGGTGCCCATCGCCTGCCACAGGTTCAGGTAGGTCTTGATCTCGGGAACGCGCATCTTCACGTCCTTGAGATCGTCGGGCGTGTTCACGGGCTTGCGTGAGAACAGGATCCGGGGCTGCGTGGGCGCGGCCGCAAGGATGCGCAGCCCCTGCTTCGTGCGCAGTTCCTCGGCCATCGCCTGGAAGGTCGGCGAGTCGAGGAACTTCTGGAAGTGATCGTTGTCGCGGAAGGTGAAGCCCCAGGCCAGCACCGAGAAATCCTTGACCCAGTTGGCATACCAGTCGAGGACGTCGCCGTACAGGGCGACCGAGCCCTTCATCATCTGCTCGATCACCTGCACGTCGTTGCCGAGCTGCTCGCCCTGGATGAAGTTGAGCTTGACCTTGCCGGCTGCCCGCTCGTTGACGAGCTTCGTGAACATCGCGTTCGTGCGATCGATCACCGTACCCACCGCATCCGATCCGCCGAAGGTCAGCGTCGGCTGCGCGTGTACGACGGGTGCAGCCAGCAGCGCCACACCCAGCGCGAGGCCCTTGATCCAGTCTCGTCTCATCTGCGTCTCCTTCCGGGTCGAGCCCGAACTGCCGTGGATCCGCCCGGGCCGCTCGCCGGCCGCGGTGCGGGGGGATGCCGCCGCTATCGGGCGACCTCGAAGAACCGCTGGGCCATGTAGCGCTGTGACTGGTACAGCGATGCCGACTCGGGCGCCTTCGGGAACGGCATGCGCACCGGCACGGCCGTCATCCGCGGCTGCAGGGTGGGCTCGCCGCACAGCAGGCGCGCATCGAACGCCTCGAGCGAGCCGAACAGCCCGCCGGCGAGCGGCCATGCATCGGCCGCCATCGCCTCGTAGAGCAGGAAACGGCGCGAGCGGCCCGATGCGTTCAGCGCCGAGCCATGCACCAGGCGGGCATGGTGCAGCGTGATCGACCCGGCTCGTGCGATCAGCGGCACCGCCCTGGCCAGCTCGTTGGTGACCCGGGTGGGATCGATCGCCCCGACGAACACGCCGCCGTGATGGTGATCGTGCAGCGGCCCCGTGTGGGTCCCGGGCACCACCATCATCGGCCCGTTCCCGGGGGTGAAGTCGTCTAGCAGAACGCCGACCGCGAGCACGTCGTCGTTGGTGTGGGGGTAGAACGCCCAGTCCTGGTGCCACTCCACCGGCGCTCCGTAGGCCGCCGACTTCAGGTTGAGCTTGGAGGTGTGCAGGCGCACCGAGGGCCCCAGCAGCGGCGTCATGAGCGCCAGCAGCTTCGGGCTGCGGATCAGGTCTTCGAACGCGCGGTGGTGCCGATGCGGCAGCTTCAAGCGCCGGACCCGCGGCGCCTCCGGCGTGTGGCTGTCCTCGAGGTCATGGAGGTCGGTGTGGTCGGACAGGCCGCGCGCGCCTTCCAGCAGTTCGTCGGCAGCGGCCCTGAGCCGCTCGACCTCGGTCTCGTCGAGCACGTCGTGCACCACGAGGTAGCCCTCGCGACGGTAGAAGTCGACCTGCTCCGCTGCCAGACCCGTCATGCCCGCTGATCTCCCGTTGGTGCTGTTAGCGCTAACAGCCTTGAACGATTTCGCGCTAGGCTCGCCGGCATGTCAAGTCGCACCGCACCATCCGACCCGGGAACGTCGGACGCACCACCGCGCGGCGCGGTGGTGCGCCTGACCGAGGTCGCCCGTCTGGCCGGGGTGTCCGCCATGACGGTGTCGCGAGCGCTGCGCCACCCCGAGCGGGTGGCTGCGCCCACGCTGCAGGCCGTTCGTCAGGCCGTGGACCAGCTCGGCTACCTGCCCGACAGCGCGGCGAGCGCGCTGGCGACCGGCCGCAGCCGGATCGTCGCCGCCATCGTGCCCACCCTGATGAACTCGGTGTACGCGAGCACCGTCCACGGACTGTCCTCGGTGCTGCGGGCGGCAGGCTACGAACTGATGATCGGCGACAGCGGCTACGACCCGACGGTGGAAACCGCGCTGGTGCGCAGCTTCCTTGGGCGTCGCGTCGATGCGCTGGTGCTCACCGGGGTGGTGCATGCCGCGGCCACGCAGGCCCTGCTGGCTCGCCACGAAGTGCCTGTGGTCGAGATCTGGGATCTCACCGCCCGCCCGATCGACACGGTGATCGGCTTCTCGAACCTGGCCGCCGGGCGCGCGGCGGGACGCTTCCTCGCCGCGGGAGGGCGCCGCCGCTGGGCCTTCTTGGGCACCGCCCCGGCCCGCGAGGACCGGTCGGGCAAGCGGCTGCGCGGCCTGCGGGAGGCGGCGCGTTCGGCCCGCCTGCCCGACCCGGTGACCGCCTATGTGGCCGACGGCATGAGCGCGCTCGCCGGTCATGAGGCAGTCCTGGCCCTGCTGGCCGCCCATCCCCGGGTGGACGCGCTGTTCTGCGCGAACGACGCGCTCGCCACCGCAGCGCTGCGGGCCGCCCACGAGCGCGGCGTGGCGGTCCCGCAGCGCCTGGCAGTGCTCGGCTTCGGCGACTTCGACGTGGCCGCGCACACCGTGCCGGCGCTGTCCACGGTGCGGATCCCTGGCCGCAAGATCGGCACACGCGCCGCGCATGCGCTGCTCGCGCGCCTGGAAGGCGGCGAGCCGGGCCCTTCCCGAATCGACCTCGGCTTCGAGATCGTCCGACGGGAGTCGGCCTGACGCCCCGCCGCGGTCGCGGGCGTGGCCTGCGGTTGCCGGCGGTTACCAACGGTTGCACGCTCGCGCCACAGCGCGGTGAACGGCCGGTGCAGCGCCGCCGTTGAAGCGTCATCCGCACCCGCCACCCCAGACCGGAGGTTCCGATGCCGCATGCCCGACCCCGTACGCTCGCCCCGGCCCGCTGCGCGGGCGTCCTCCTCGCTGCGGCCGGCGGCATCGCGGGCGACGCCATCCCGGACCCGCGCACGGTGCAGGCGTTCCCCGCCTCGGGCGAGTTCGACCGCAGGTCCTTCGGCCGGCGCGATCCGGTGGCCGATTCGAGCCGGCCGGCGCGGTATCTGAGCATCTCGAGCTTCACGGGCGCACCCGCAGCCGTTGCGGTGCGCTGATGGAGGCCACGATGATCCGCAGCAGCCGGTTTGCCGCGATCGCGTTCGCTGCCTCGGCGCTGGCTGCCTGCGGCCACGCCGACCCCCACGACCCGCTGCCGGTCACGGTCGGCATCGGCATCTCGGTGCCGGTCGGGCGGCCCCCGCCGGCTCCGGTGGCCGGCCTGGGGCTGCAGCTCACCCGCCTCGGGCCCGAGGCGGTCCAGCTCGCCTGGTCCTTCGATCCGTACGCGGCGTTCTACGAGGTGTCGCGCAACGGACATCCGCTCGCCAGCGCGCGCGCCACTTCGCTGATCGACGCGAGCGTCCTGATCGGCGACCGCTACTGCTATCAGGTCGTCGGTCTCGACGGACGCGGTGCGCTGGTGTCGACCAGCTCGGTCGGCTGCCTGACGCTGTTCTGAGGCGGCGGCGCTGCGGCGGGGCTGCGCCGAAGATTCGCCGCAACCGCCCGCCGCTCACTGCTTCTTGACGCCCGCCTCGCTCAGCAGGGTGCCGTAGCGCTTGAACTCCGAGGCCACGAAGGTCCCGAAGGCCTTGCCATCCATGTAATTGAACGGCGTCTGCAGGGTGGTCAGCAGCTTGCGGAAGCTGTCGGACGAGGTGCCGACCTGGCAGGCGTTCTCCAGCGCGGCGATTACCGGCGCCGGGGTGCCCTTGGGCACCACCAACCCGCCCCAGACGTCGAAGGCCAGCGGTGGCGCGCCCTGCTCGGCGAGCGTGGGCAGCGACGGGTACTCCTTGAGCCGCTCCTTCGACATCAGCCCGAGCGCCCGCACCTGCGTGGAGTGGGTGGCCAGCACCGCGGTGTGGCTGACGAAGGTGGCGACGTCGCCGCGCAGCAGGCCCGCCATGTTGTCGGCGTCGCCCTTGTGCGGCACGTGCAGCCAGTCCACGCCCGCGGCCTTGCCCAGCGCCACCATCGCCAGGTGCGGCACCCCGCCGATGCCCGACGATCCGTAGCTGAGCTTGCCCGGATTCTGCCGCGCCCAGGCGATCATGTCGCCCACCGACTGGAACGGCGAGTCGGCGCGCACGATCACCGCCTGCGGGTTCGCGTAG
>Ga0169931_10012440_pt1 | contig 11798 bp, 9 predicted proteins | sample Kivu_15m_20L_FD_129675 | JGI IMG/M metagenome (GOLD analysis project Ga0169931, IMG submission 129675) | Freshwater microbial communities from Lake Kivu, Western Province, Rwanda to study Microbial Dark Matter (Phase II) - Kivu_15m_20L... | ecosystem: Environmental > Aquatic > Freshwater > Lake ... | reverse complement strand
GATTTTTTTTATTCAAACTATTTTTTTCAACGTAGTTTATTAAAGAATTATATTTTGTTGTAATGTTTTCTCTTAACACATCGTCGGGCCATAATTTATTAGAATCTTCTATATTGAATAGATTCCACACACCCCAAGATTTAGGAAAATCAAAACTACCCGTTTCTTTTAGATACCAAGATTTTGAAAATCCATTAGGTCTATAATAGTTAAAAACTGTGTCCCAGTCTTCTAACGAACAAACAATTTTTTCATCATTAATTAGTTCTCTGAAACCATCTTCAAAAGTTATGTGGTTAAATTGTATGTGACTTTCTAATTTAGAAAAATCGACTTTATATGATCTACTATCTTCACTTACGATTAATGTATATTCTAAATCAGGTTTTATCGATTTATTTATTCTATCAATTAAATCCTTTTTACTTATGTTTAACTCCTTTTTGCCAATATTAATAATTTTACCATCAAAATCATTCTCAATTATACTTTTTAATACTTTTACACAATCTTTAATATGAATGTGTGGTCTTTCCGCTAACGGGTCAAATATTTCTATTAATCTATTATGTTTTATATCATCAATCAAATTGTTTATTAAGACATCATCCCTACGTAATTTACTTGCACCATAAAGAGTTGATAATCTTACAATTTTAAACTTTGGATTATTTTTTGAAAGTATAATATTTTCACATCTAATCTTTAATTCTGAATATAAAGACGTAATCTGTGTCTCGGAATTTTCATTAACCACATCATTTCTTTTTCCGTAAACACTACAACTACTTGAAAAAATGAGTCTTGTATTTTCGTTGTTAATTAAGTTAATAGTATTTCTGAATTCTTTTATTGGTTCTATTAATTGTATTTCATCTGTTAAATCTAAAAGCCTCGGTGATGCTAAGTATATAATTAAATCCATTGAATTAACCAAATCAGAATAATTTCCGATGTTACATACATCATTATTAATTACCTTTATGTTATTGTTCAAAAAAGTGATATTACTGTATAAGAATTTATCATATACTGTGACATCATAATCAATAAGACTATTGGATAATGGAATACCTAAATAACCTGCCCCACCTATAATTAAAACTTTCATATTATGTTTATAAATTTTTCTTTTAATTTCTCATACCATAATTCGGCCAATTTAACCGATGATTCATCTGAGATATGAAATGAATTAAGACAAACAACATCTGGTTCATAATATGTCCACGGGTTCAATTTATCATTTTCACTTACAACTTTATCTTTACAATAATTAAAATATTCACCGTTAATTGGTTGGGTTATAACGTTAAAATCGAAACCCAATGAAATTAGTTTGTATAGTCCTTCTGATATAATCCACGTATCTTGTAATCGTTTCCATTCCATATCATATAGGTATTGGAAATATTGTCTAACTGCGTCTGATGTCTCCTTTGTAAGGTGATGTTTAGACGATACCCATATTTGTTCTTCATAAATGTTTAATATACTTGACAGGGTTTGACTATACATTGTCGGTTTTATTTTCTTAAAATTCTCATGTAATGTTGATTGGTTTTCAAATCCCTCGTAAACGATGTTATAAAGACCGTTTAACGGTTTAAATTTGTGGTTGGACCACTTATCCCATATATTATTTACACTTAAATCGTCGATAGGTATTTCAATCCTATCGGGTGATGTTGTTCCAATAATAATGTGGTGTGGTTTGTGTTTTATAATTTCATCAATTTGTAATCTTATAGATTGATTACTTATACCACCTCTAGCATATGTGATAACTTCACAATTCAACATTTTACCTAATATTTCTGTAAAGTGTTTACCATATGCACCATTTTTCCCATCAGGTAAATCTGACGACATAAAACTATCTCCACATATACCTAATATTTTTTTCATGTTAATCTCTTATCATATCTGCAGTTACACAATGGAAAGACCCTCCTAATGTTCTTGAGTGTCTGATTTTACAATCCAATGTGTCAATATTATACTTCTTTAGTTCTTTAATTAATTCTGATTGTCTATTATCCAAAATAACAGTATTTTCATCCACAGATAATAGATTAATTCCAACCCAAACAGATGCCCTTTCAACTTTATGATAACCAATATCAACCATAGGAGGTGACCATATCTTATCCCAAGATTTTAACATCTCAGGCATGTTATTTTCATTTACTCTCGCAGGATTTAGTAAACAAAGACCCTCACGAAGTAGAGCAATCGTTGAATCCAAATGAGAGTATGAATACATATTTTCAAGAATATGTACTTTATATTCATTTCCTAATAAATTTTGTAACCACTTTGCACCTAATTTATTACCAGTATTACTAACTAGATATAAGATATCATTATTTGACCTTAAAATGTTTGCCGCGTCAAATACCGGTTCTCTCTCTGTTAATGTTAATTTATTTAAATCTATTCTTTGGTATGAATCATCTTTTAACATTGGCTTCGGCGCAGAAACCCAACGTGTTCCTTGATTCATATAATCAATGAATTGGTCTCTAAAACAATATGTTTCAAATTGTCTAGACCTTAAAGTCATTGGAGATTCGAGGATAGTGTTACCAATTACGGTTACAGTATCTCTTGGACAAAATGTGTAATATTGGTCCGATTCCCAAAATCCATTACTTATTTTACTTGTTGTTTCAATGATTTGAGGCCTCTTTACCGTAACACCACAATCTTTTAGTATTGATGTTAATCTTTCTAAGTCTTCATGAGTTTCTTCATAGACTTTATCATCAAAACGACCAATTTCGTTATGTGGGATAACGTCTTTATCGGCGTAGTTTATCGCATGTAAATCCTCACCGTGTGTTGGCATATTAGCATTGTCGATTGTTCCAACAAATACCTCCTTTAATCTCCCCCATTCATTATTAACTGATACCATCGTTTTATTTTTTTATTTTTTAATAATATGTTTTTTATTTCATAATGACCTAATTGATTTGGGTGGTACCCATTACCTTCAAAAAATTCACCAATGAACATATTTTTAGTGGGTCCGTCTGCCTGATTCTCTATTAAATTTATGTCTTCTAAACTCGTTAAAATTGAGGTTAGACTTCTGTGAAAATCTAAAAAATTTTCCTTCAATAATAAATTATTAAATGGTTCATAAATTTTTAATTTACCATAATTGTGAACGAATAAAAAGTGAATATTTTTTTCTTTAAAAAATTCTTGTAAAACAAATAGAAAAAGTGATTGATGGTATTCATACCATATTTTTCTATGTCTTATTGTATCTACATATAATGATAATTCAGACTTTCTAATCTTATCAATTGTATCATCATTGAATAAACTTTCATCGGGAACCCATAAACTGGATATTTTATTGTCAATATTTTCATAATACCACCTAACGTCTGGTGGAACTATTACTAACACCAAATCTTCTAAATTAAATTCACAATGATTTATAATATCATGTGTTATTTGACCAAAAGACGCACCCTCAACACTCTTGTTTTTAAAAGAAATATTTAAATCTTCAGCAATTAGATTTACAAAAGGTTTTTCTTTAGTCAAATCCAATTCACTTCCATACCCCCAACTGTCTCCAAAACAATATATCACTTATTAATTTGTTTAGTCTTTAATATTTCATTTACAACAATATCTTGAGATAAATGTCCGTTATGTGATAAATCACGTCCTGTAATTCCTGTTGTGTCATCAATGGAGAGTAGGGTTATATCGTTTTTAAAAAAATAATCAGAATATTCGATATCAAAATCACCATTCCAAGTCCAATGAATTACAGGTATATCCATAGATTTCCAAATATTGTTACAGGTCATTATTGAAAAATTAACATTTTTCATTCTTTCACCACAGTTCTCCATATAACTTGTGATATACCAAGGTCCGTATTCTTTTGCGTTTTTTGGATATAAATCTTCAGGATAAGTTGGTGAGAATAATTCGATATCTAAAGATTTGTTTTCTTGATTCAAAAAAGTATAGAACGTTCTATGTTTAAATGGCCATTGATAAATTACATACTTTGGAAATTTTTTATTTCCTAAAATAAAATTCTGATACAAAAGTGTATTGTACATTTGGAAATCGGGGCCGGTTGCTCCCATACCTAAATTCAAAATGTCCATATCTAATATCAGGCCAAGTTTTGTTGACCACATATCACTATGATAAAGTCCAACTCCTTCTGTAAAAGAACATCCAAATACCAATATATAATCATCTTTTAATTCATCAAATTCCTTACTTCTATATCCCCAAGAATTATATTGATATGTTATCGGTTTTTCATAATAGTACCAATTTTTACCAAAAATATCTTTGTTCTTGATAAAAGATTCGGGAGAATCTGTGTCCTTAAAATATTTTGTTGTGTTGGAGTTGTGTGTGTTTTGGATAACAGGACAACTATTATTAACTGATATGTACGACATTATTTAAAAACGTTAAAGTTCTTTAAGTTTGGATAACTTTTATTGTTGTGAGAGTCGTCATTAATTTTTGGTAACGTATCCATTAAAATAATACCTCTCGCGGCGTCCTCTGGTGTCATGTAATAATGCCAACCATAAAATTCAATATTGTCTTGGTCGTATGGTAAGTCTAAATTTCTACCATCATAACAAACTTTTTTAAACCACTTATAGGCATCATAATCATTACATAAAATCATACCCCCTTTACCAATTGGTATTCTTTTTTTTATTTGGAATGAAATAATTTGAAATCCGCTTATATACATATCTTTGGTCCACCTACCTGCGGAATCCCATATATCTAATGGTTCTAGTTTATACACACCGGACCATTCCTTATCAACAAATTCAAAATCATATCCCGCGTGTTTTATATACATAGGAACTGAGGTATATGTGTGTGATGGTATGTATAATTTTTGTGGTTGATTTATATATTTCAAAACAAGAAATAATCCATGTGTACAACAATCAACCGCGACAGCATACTTTGATCCACAAAATTTTGCAACTTTATCTTCAAATAAAGAAACAACTTCATGTGGTTGTGTCCAATTATACCCTAATTCTTTTATCTGTTCTAATTCAGGTCTAGATAAGTTTATTGGTGGTTTTCCTAATGGCCATTCCTTGAACATCTTTTATAAATGTTTTATTTTTAAATTCATGTGATAATTCCTCTTTAAACTCATAGGAACCCGGTTGGTCCCATTCTTTACCAAAAAGTCTTTTCAGTAATTTATTCTCTAAATCATCAGTTGGGTATGACCAAGGTTGATTTCTATAATAAACCGCAAATTCACTCCATGTTGACCTATGTGATCTAACTAAAAATTTACAAAAACTAAGTGAAAATAAATCTACAATATTACTGATTACTTGTCCCCTAACTAATTTTCTGATATCAACACCCGCACTTAACAAATAATCTTGAACTACGGGAATAAAATCTTCCTTTGTAATTATTTTGTCTTGATACTTGTCTTTGTAATATGAAAACATTTCATAAGGCAAATCACAACTAATATAAAATTTTTGTTCGGGATTAATTTCCAAAATCCTATCTATAATTTTAAAATATAACTCATCTTTAAAAAATTTGTAACCTCTATTTACTGCACCCTTTATGGTGTGAAGTTCTTCAAAGTCTTTTCTAATATGTTCAGGTAACGACAAAACATCCTCTTCTTTGATGGATACACCACTATTTCTTCTGATATGAATACCAATAACATCCTTAGTATTTCTACGTAAAAAATCCTCTATAAAATGATGTCTTAAAGTAATTGAAGTTAATGGTCTCCACTTAACATTTTTTCTAGTATAATTTTGTAATTCTTCATATCCAAAATCAGAATACCAATGATTATCCTGTGTTAAATCGAAACAATTATTTTTAAACATATTGTCCAACTTATCTCGGTCAATTTTGGATGCCAATCTTACATCATCGTTTTGTAAATCGAATACGGTTTTAAATCTTAAATTTTGGAATTTAAATTCATGATATAATCCATATTCATATTCTAAAAATTTAAAAGTAGCGGTATTTGGGAGATATAACAAATCTAATTCAGGCCAATGAAGGTGTTGTAGTATTATTTTGAAATCGTGATTATTTTGTTTACATATTTCATGTGCAATTTCCCAATGGAATATTCTATTACATAACCCAGTATCATTTTCCGACCAACCACCATATGGCTCTAACCATCTTAATGTTTTATTGTATTCCATTAACTATTGTAATTTTCTTTATCTGAGACATATTCACCCGGTTCATAATGTGTGATTCTACCGTTAGTAACATTAACATCCGGTATTGAGTTGTCTACCACTAATGAATCATACCATTCAGCTATCTCAGGAAAAGTTTGTTGAAAGTTTTTGTTTCTACGAATGTCGTATTGAACATAAAAACTTTTAAAGTCGTGATGTTGTAAAGAGTTATCTAACTCTGTTGTGTTGTGTCCTCTATTAACAACTTCAATATAGTCAATAAGTCTTTGAATTTGAGCCTTCTCTCCAACGGTTAGTAAGTCACTATTTTTATGTTTTCTAAACCATATTGATAGTTTGCCGTGTAATTCATACTTAATTTCGTTTGGTAATACTAAAGGTGACATAAATGCTGGCCATCTTAAAATGTTTAAATCTACAATAGGTTTATGTGTACCATATTTAGCTTTAAGAGATAACATATCATCTAAAAACTCTGTGATACTAAACAAACACAAACTATTAATAGTCATCATAATCACTACCTGTCTAAAGTTTGCGTTTTCAATAAACTTTACAAGATTTGATTTCCATAATTCGTAATTTAAACCATCTCTAATATATTCGGCGTGTGGACCATAGGACTCATTACTGGTATATAAATCAAACTCCTTAACTTCAACCTCGTGTGTAACGTTGATGAGTTTTTTAAGTGTCTTATCATTTAAACCTAAATTTGAATTAATAGCTAACCTTAAATTGGGTGATGGGTATTGTTTCATTAAATCTATAAATTGCCAGAAATTCCTACTTTGTGATGGTTCACCACCAGTAACTCGAATCTCCAATAACTTTTGTGATAGTTCAGGCCACCATTCTAAAAACGCCTTTACATATGGATTATTTTCATTGTATTTACCGAATATTTCAGACCACGATCCATCAGCATAATACGCACCCGCACTTGTTGTCTTGAATTTTTGATATGCCCCGTTATCTTTAATATCCTTTCCCCAAGTTGTCGAGTATCCTGAGTTACAATATGAACAAGCAAAATTACATGTTCTATCAAAAGATACCTCAATTGTTTTTGGGGTGATGTCCTCATTCCAAGGAATCTCCTTTAATTTAGCGATGTCCTGTTCTTCGTAAATAATACTTTTATAAACCCTGTCGGCAATATTATTTCTACCAATATCCTCAACCTTCCAACAATAAGAACATTCGGCGGGTTTTACTCCCTCCAACATCATTTTTCTTATTCTCTTTTTAAAATCGGTATTATGTAGTGCCGATGGATTTGTTTTAATTGCTTCAGCATCAATTGGATGTGGTAATGGTAAGTGACAGGAATTTGTAAAACCGTGTCCAAGGTGTAAACTTACGTTGTACCATTTAGCAGCACAAAAACTACAACTAACTGAATTTAAATGTTTATCTCTCCAATTTGCTAATTCTTCTGACATGTGATTTTTTTTAAAATATACGTTATTTTTTTGATATTACGAAATAAACTCCTTAGGTACTTTTTCTAGAAAATTTGTATTTTTTGATTCGTCGTAAACTATACCCAAATTATTTATTGTGTTAAAGTTGTATATACAAAGAATATTATTATAAAATAGTTTATAAGGTAACTCTTGTGTTTCAATTTGATGAATGGTTTTTACATCATCTATTTTAATTTGATTTTTAATTATTGTGAAAAATTCAATGTCCATTTCACCATGATATCTTGTATTTTCATTTTCAGACTGGGGACTTGAGCACCCTAAATAAAGTCCGGGTATTTGATAGTCATCAGTAAAATTTTCACCGAACTCATATGTATTAGAAATTTCAAAGTTTTTGTAAAGAACGATTGTTTGTCCTATTCTTTGTATTGTCACAATTACTCCATTACGGATTTCCTGTTCCTCAACCCCTTTCAAATTTACAAAGTGAAACTTTTCATCTGATGTCCAAAATTCAAATGCAACACATTTTGATTCTTCATTGTAAGTTAAACCCATATTCTTACCAGGTTTACCAAATACCATACATATTGTATCCTTTTTGTATTCTGATTTTATTTTAAATTCTACACTTATTGTGAAGTCATTTAAAAACAAATTTTCAAAATCTGAATTGTCCGATTTATTAAATTCTGTTACGTATTGATTGTCATTATGACTTGTTAAGTCCCATTTAAATTTTATCCAATATGGTTTTTTATATTCAATTCTCATTTACTATTTTTTGAAAAAAATCTTTTAATTCGGGGAAATATTCTTCCCAATTATATCCTCTTCTTTTTTGATATTCATCTAAAAACAAAACCAAATCTTTTTTGTGATCATCAAATTGTTCAATTGGGGTTTCAAAATCGGCAACAAAAATATCTCTAATTCTTGTTATTTTTTCTATCTCTTGTGTAGAAAACCCAACATCATCAATTGTTTGTTGTTTGTAAAAGTTTAAACTTCTATAAGTAGAGTTGAATTTCATGTATTTAATCCATCTTTCAAAAACTTCAACATTTATGTAATCCTTTAACATTCTAAAACTCATAAATGGCGGATGTCTGAGATATGACGTGTCCAAAATAAGTGCAGAATTCCAAACTCTGTTTACATTAAAATGTTTGATTTTGAATTTATAAATCTTTTTTATTAATTCTTCATAAGAAAACACACTGAACATATTGAAAGTTGACATTACAACAATAGTAACTGTTTCTAAACATGTTAAAATTTTATCAATGTTACTAAAAAGTCTTTCGAAGTTCATTCCATATCTTGTAAATTCGGATTGTTTACCATAAGCATCACATGAAGTAAAAATAACAATTTCTTTAACTCTTTTTTCATTTATAATCCTTATCAATTTTTCAATCAATCTATCAATTAAATCATCTGTAACACCCAAATTGGTATTGATTGATAATTTTAAATTTGTATTAGGTGATTCCGTTTCAATAACGTGGTCCAATACTTTCCAAGTGTCCTTAGATAAAAGTGGTTCTCCTCCCGTAATTCTAAATGTGTCTAAATTTCTATACAGCTCAGGCCACCATTTCCAAAATGCCTCGACATATGGATTTTTATCTGAGTGTCTAAATGGTCTTGTGTTTCTTTCATCCATTCTCTCAGTACCGTTGAACTGAAATGTCTTTAAATTATACGCACCAAATTCATTAATTTCCTCCATCCATTTTGATGAGTACTCTGGTCCACAATATGCACATTTAAAATTACAAGTGTTAGAAAAATTTACTTCAACATATTTTGGTACATAGTTGTCTCTCCAATCAGAAGTTGCAATTTCATCAAAATGTGGTTCAGACCATGGTTCCGCAGATTTAAATATTCTATCAGAAAATGAATTACTATTATCTTCAACATTCCAACAATAGTTACATTCTTTAGGTCTTTCACCACTTAACATTTCTTTTCTAGCCTGTTTTTTAGTTAAGCTATTGTGTAGTGCGGTATGGTTTCTTTTTAGTTCCCCTAATTTAACTTTATGTGGTTCAGGGTGGTGACAAGAATGAGTTGTACCATTGTGTAAATGCATCGTAACCTGTGTCCATTTTGCCAAACAAAACCCACACCCAACAGAATTTAATTTTTGTTTTGTTTTATCAAAGTCCACCATTTCAGTAAACTCCTCAACATCTATAAATTCTGAGTAATTACCATTTCCCGTTGTGTCAATAATTGTTTTGGTATTCTCATCAACAGATAAATCTAAATTACAAATCATTTTATCATTAGTAAGATTATTCACGTCGTTATACACAGTAAAACTTTGAATATCCATTTCCGTGTAACAACCATGAAGTAAAGATGAAGTTTTATGACAACCGATATATATTGGTTGTTTGTAATATTCTCTTAGTAATGTATGGTTTTTTTTAATTTCAATAGTGTCAAATAAGATGTCATAATTTTTGTATAACTTGAATGTCTTATTTATCAAATCATATGCAATAGATATTACAATTCCATTTCTAATTTCATCTATTGTTATATCATAATCTTTGTGGCAATTGAAATGGAGGTCCCCTTGGTCATCTTTCGTCCAAAATTCAAATACAAAAGTGTTAACTTCATAATCATAACTAATACCAAAATTTTTACCGGGTATACCTAAAAACCCAATTTTTTTATCTTGTTTAAAAGTCTTCTCCACTTTGAATGACATAGTGATAGTAAAACTTATATCGGTCAGTAAATTATAAGAATAAGATTTGGATCTTATTTGTCTGGGTTTTTTATAATTAATTTTCATTTCATTTTTGTATTTATGAACATCGTGTTTGGATATAACGTCTCATCTATGTCCACAATTTCTGTAACTTCAGTAATCTTATTAAACCCTTCTTCTTTATATCTTATTTTTTGTTGTTGCATCTCTGTAACAAATCGTCTTTCATTACGTGCAGTTGTCTCCCCTTTAGCCCATTCCCCATTTACATAACCCTCATCAACATGAAATAAACAATCGAATATTCCTTCTCTTCTATATGGTAAAATATTATCGATAACTTCGATATCTTCTTGTGTGAATTTTAAGTCATTACTTTTACATTCTAAGTCTTGGGATAACTCAATTTGTCCTCTTGTAAACTCATAATGAAGTTTGAGATTTTCATTATTTTCTTCGTTAAAGATTTCTAAAGAGTTATTAAAAAATTTATCATATATTTTTATCTCCGATATTTTTCCTTTATAGTGTGTGTTTAAGTGACTACAGAAACCAAAGATGAATGGTTTGTTTGGTTCATGTCTTTTTAGTTCTCCTTCAATAGGAAAGGATTCGTTTAATTTAATACCACTTTTGTTTGTAATCAATTCATTATTTACAAATAGAAATTGTTCTTTAGTTTCACTATTATATGACATCGTTACCCAAGTCCAAAGATTTTCAAATCTCTTTGCCCAATTGTAATAATGATTATTATCCTTATCAAAACATACCATAGTGACCGCTCGTGAGTTATTAAAAGATAAACCCCAAGTCCAAGATCCTTCTTTCCTGATTAATGGATATTCTATAAATCTTCTTTCTTTATCCCCCACTAACCATATTGGGTGTTTATCATGTTGTTGTTCTGATTTATACAAAATGGAAATGGTGTGGTCTTCATTAAGACATTTATTTATTTCTCTTGTTGAATTAGAAGTGAAGAATGAAGTTGATCCGTTGAAATTTGCAACAACTCTATTTTTATATGTCTTATATACTTTACCTGTGGTATAACCTTCATAGTAACATCTCCAAAATAAGTCATCATCCTCCTGACCCCAATCCCAATAGTCATTCGAATATCCGTTGCTGTTATCTACCTGTTCTTTATTAAAAAGAACCACACCACCAAAATATTGGTCATACCCCAATCCGTAATTATATTTCGATAATCCTGTTGCAATATGTATTGGATTTATTTCAGGGTATGAGTAGTCACATGAATTATTATGAGGAACCATATCAACATCATGCCAAGCAATATAATCACACCCATCTTGAAATGCGTAATAAGCCGCAATGTTTTTCATTGCACCTCTATTAAACAATTTATCATCAACTTGGTGACCCACATAG
>Ga0169931_10012439_pt1 | contig 11799 bp, 4 predicted proteins | sample Kivu_15m_20L_FD_129675 | JGI IMG/M metagenome (GOLD analysis project Ga0169931, IMG submission 129675) | Freshwater microbial communities from Lake Kivu, Western Province, Rwanda to study Microbial Dark Matter (Phase II) - Kivu_15m_20L... | ecosystem: Environmental > Aquatic > Freshwater > Lake ... | reverse complement strand
CTGCCAATCTTTACACGTAGAGCCAGATCGAATACAGCTACATATAGTAGTTACTGAGCGGTAGTGGTTAGTAAGCTGAAGATGTATACTAGAGCGAAGGAGAAGAAATTTAGTTGGACGGATTGATGCTGTGATAATATTTAAGCGGTAAAATATGATGTTATATCAATTATATACAAATAAGTATAAAATAAAAATGGATTAGAATAACTTCAAAAATGCTTGGGAAAGACCTCAAAAGTTGATGTAACAACTAACAGAGATTATGGCTGGACGCAATCATTTAAAGAAAAAATATGCTAGATAGCATACAAAATAAGCAAAAACATAATATGTTTCATCTCTCAGACCTTTGACTGTTGAGTGTCATGAACTGGCTGATAAAATCAAAGCAGAAATCTAACCTTCGTATATGGACTTAGTTTCTTTTGAGCAAAAACAAAGCTAGATTCAAGAGTGGAAAGAGCTTAAAGAATAGAATAAGCTTTTGAGAGACAATAACTTATTTCTTGAAAATGAGCTAAATAGATTTAAGCTTCAACAACAAAGATAGGCAAGTTAAGATTCTTTGACAATAGAAAAACTAAAAAATAATATCAAGTTGCTTATAGAATAGGTAGAATCGCTAAAAATAGACAAAAAAGTAATGGAGTCTTAAATAAAACAAATGAGAGAAAACTTTGAAAAGCAAATAGAAAAGCTAAATTTTGAAAAACAAATAAAGAGATAGAAAATCTTTTTGAAAGTCTTAAAACTCAAACAGCCCTTTGAAGACTTTAAATAGCAATATAAAAAATTGAAAAATACTTTTTAATAGTTCAAAAAAGGAATTCACATTTCTGAGTTAGTTTCAGTGATAACTTCAGCGAACTAAAGATCCGCAGAAAGAGATCAAAAGGTATATGAGAGATAATAGAAGCTCAGACAGTTTAAAAGAGGTTACTGGTAGCTCCGTTAGACAATCTAAAATGTTTTAAGACTTAAAATATAGTCTAAAGACACTATTATAGCCGTAGCTGAAAATCTTTCTTAGCAACTGCGTTTGAATTTCAGATGTTAGACCATCTTTGCAGAAACACATATACCAGCTCTTTTACCATCTACGAAAAAAGATTTGCTATAGCAGCTACAGAACATTCAAATAAGACCATACAAAACAAATCTAATTTACAGATTTGATGCTTTGAACCCGACAAGTTTTCACAAATATGTCGATGATAAGCCTCATATAATTGTTTTGATGGCACTGAGTAATGGAAATACTCTTGCTTTGTATCTATAGCATTACTTCCTCAAATAAAAAATCTAAGGTAAGGCTATGCTTTTCAATCTGACTATGGGATACTTTTTGAGACCAAAAAAGAGCTTATAATTAGCTACAAACGATGAGTAGTGCATCCGAATCGGTAACAAAGAAATAGTGATAAATTTCAGAGACAGAACTCTTTTTGCTGCTTTAGGTGAAGCCAACTGCATTTTCGATATGGGAGAAACAACATTGAAGAAATTTCTTGGTGACAACAATAAAAGACAGCCTATTGATACAATCTAAATACATCAGCTGGCATTCTAGTGATAATCTATCGATTAAAATACTTGTGATTGATTTTGTTAATCAAGTTAATTAATAATGTGGAGCCAAGTGTCAAAACAAATCAAACAACGCATAGCTGAGCACGGTCCTCCCCAAAAAATATAAGAAATATGCATGGATTAAATGGATTTGAGTCAAATAGAAGGGACGATACCATATCTTGGAGAATGTCTAAGGGTGTAGTATCTTTCAATATGTTCTTGCAGACTCACAAATATTGCAGTTTTGCCACTTTTGCCTGAACTTCAAATGCTTGAGCTTTCTCATAACAAGTACGTATTTCTATACTCAGATTGACGGGAAAAGGACTCTAGAGACTCGTAAGTTATCCGAAGCTGACCTCCTTGACTTTTAATAATAACCTTATAGAAGACTTAGTATGGATTTAAGCACTAACAAAAAGCAAAATTAGCGAACTTTCTCTAATTGGCAATCCTGTTGCATCCTCTCCGGTATACAAGGACACTCTTTACCGACTTTTATAAAATTTAAGCGTATTAGACGGCTACGATAAGTACGGTAACAGTGCAGTAGTTCTCTAAAGTAGCATATAATAAGTAAATATGTAAACATGTAGTCGATAGAGCTGAGCTAAAGCGATTAATAAGTCGAAAGCGAGTCGTAGAAAGATTAGGTGAATGCTTAAAGCTGATTAATAGAAATTATTATTAAAATATGTCTACATCTAACTTATCACACACAAATAACAAAAATAGCTTGAAAAACAGCAGAGCCAGCAGTCTATTGTCTGCAGTTCAGAGAGAAAACGAATTGTTACATTAAGCTATAGCCGTAAGAGACTAATAAATCGCTTCTCTGCATGCAACTATTGTTTCTTGTGGTTTCAGTTTAAACGAAACAAAAGGATAAAAAAGTGGTAGTTTTGTTTTATAATTGAGTTAGCATCTCTAGAATGCAACTTCAATTAACTAGCAGTATCGTCGGTAGATCGATTAGCTATATGCAACTATAAGAAAAAACACATCACAACATAAGGCTCAGTAAAATGCTCTGAGATAATAGATTTAAAACATAAAAAAAGATCTGCAATATCGCATAGAATAGCATGAACGAGTGATCGATAACATGGAAGTCATTCACCTGCATATGATTGAACTGAGAATCGCATAAAGAAACTCTCATTATCAAAATATTATATCTATTATGTAAGAGGAAATGCAGCAAGTAAGAAGAGACAGTTTCGATAAGAAATGTGAGCTTGAAAGACTTAATTAAAAAATTAAGTAAGAAAGACACATAGCAGGTCTTAGAAAAAATGAGCTATAACTAAGAAACTAAGGATTAAATCATACTATAACTAAAGTTTAATAAAATATGAGGAAATAGATGAAAATAAGAGAACAATAATTCTAGCAAGTTTTGGGCAGAATTCACAAAGAACAAACTTAATAAATAGTTTCGCTTTGTCAACGCATAGATTTTCTTAAAAAGTAGCTATAAAACAAAGAAGAAACTATCAGTTAGCTTTGGAAAGCGAGAGATCTACAGGCTAAACAACTTTTTAGGATGACAGAAATCAATTAGTCGAAGTAGCTGTCGAAAATCGGTTCAAAATAGCTGTCGAAAACTAAAAATAGTTTTTGCTCAACAAATTATGAAAGTATGGATATAGACAAAGCGAAACAAGGGCTTTAAAAATTCATGCGTTCTTGATATTTTTATTATTTTTAATGATTTTTTCAAAAAGAAGGCAAAAAAATTACAACTTTAGTGATATTTATTATCATTAAATGCTAAGGCGTTTGATAATTATAACTATTATAAGAGATGGACAAAGACCAGAATACTCCAGGCTACATAAAACAAGTCCCCTGGTACGCACAAGACTCCCAAGGTCGCGGCAGCGGCTAATTTGTCAACATCGCAGGTTTTTAGCCTAAAGGTAAGCTTGAGTAATGGTATGTGCGTGGAGGCAAGACCACTCAGGCGACCTCATACCGTAAAGGAGCCTGCTAGAACTGCGGTGGCATGGGTCACTCTCGCAAATAGTGCACATAGAGACCTAGAAAGTTGGGAGCAAAATTTACTAATAAATAGATCGCTTCTGATGATGTCTACAAGTAAAAAAGTGTGAGTTGGTAAATCAGACAAGATAGATGGAACGGGTACACTCCTGATATGTACAACGATGTCATCAACGATTTTAATAAATTTTAAGAAGTAAAAAAGAAAATCAAAGGTGAAGAAGATCTCATGAAAGCATCAAATCCTCTAGCTGTGGCCAATCTTCCTACAAGCAAAGTCAGAGAGAAGTTTCAAGGCTTGACAGAAAACAGAAACAGAGAAGTCGTAGCTAAATATTTGCTAAATCTCGATCCTAATGCACCTGAATTCTAGCCAAAATCCAGAACTCTTAGAGGTGAGTACGATTACATGAAAGATCTTAACAATTCTGAGGCCGTTGGATAAAAAGCAGCCCTATAGTAGCAAGACAGATTTGCATCAGAACAGGTGTAGCGTCACCATGCTTAGATAAACTCAACTGCTTTGCCTACTCTTACTTAAAAAATATTTAAAAATGTTCAGCAGAAAAAGGCAGGTTTGAATAGCGGAAAGATGGGTGAACTTGTGAGAAAGTATGGAAATAACTAATCGATGGTGTTGGATGTAGTCGAGGAGGAAGAAGAAGCAGGGGATTACGTTGCTAGAAGGCAAAGAGTTGTAAGAAGTAGTTATGAAGAGGATGTGTACCATAATGATCATACTTCAACTTGGGGCAGCTGGTACAACAAGACTCTCGGGTGGGGCTACAAGTGTTGCTACAATACAGATAAGCTGTCATACTGTTCGGGAATCAAAGGCAGATAGAGGGCTCTTGCAAAATAGCTAAGAATACTTACTCAAAGGGCCAAAGATTAAAATAAATTGAAAGAATTAGAGGTTGATCAGATTGGCAACGATAAGGAAGAAGTTTTGAAAGAAGTTGAATAAGAATGATTGTGATTTATTTCAAGAAAACAAAAAATAAATATATAATGCATGCTTTAATCAAAATAACCCGCAAAATTCAATCGTTAAATTGCACAACAGCATGCAGGCTTTCTACCCTTAAATTCATAATAGACGCTTAGCACAATTTCGCTAGAGCAACGACTATAAATCTTCCTCACGGCTAGGTAGCTACCCCAGTTTACATGCCTGTAGGCACAAAAGCAGCCATGAAAGGCATAACATATCATCAAATGGCATAAATGGGATGTAAAATTTTATTAGCTAACACTTACCATTTAGCAAGCTATCCCACCACCTCTTTTTTAAAATAAGCTGGAGGCATACATCATTTCGTTGGCTGGGACAGAAATATTTTGACTGACTCTGGAGGCTATCAGATGGTCTCTTTTGATTAGCTAAGTATAACCAACTAAAAAGGAGTTCTTTTTACCAATCCTTACAACAGATAGATAATGTTTTTGTCACCATAAGAGGCAGTGTATCAACAGAATAATATTGGATCAGATATTGCTATGGTACTCGATGACGTTGTGAGACCCACGACTGCATTATAGAGGACGATATAAGCCACTTAAAGAACAATCAGATGGGCTGAAAGATGCAAAAATGCTCAGAAAAGAGCTAATCAGGTGCTTTTTCCTATCGTTCAAGGGGGAGTGGATCCTTAATTGAGAAAATCATGCGTGAGATAGCTTGTTAAACTTAAAGCTTAAGGATATGCTATAGGCGGCCTTTCTGGTGGATAAGACAAAATCAAATTTATCAAAACTGTAAAACTTTGTTGTGATTTACTGCCAAAAAATGTTCCAAGATATTTGATGGGCGTAGGCTATCCTGTTGATTTAGTTTTATGTGCTTGCTTGGGCGTGGATATGTTTGATTGCGTTTTCGCCACAAGAACTGCTCGATTTGGCACTGCTTTTACTGCTAAAGGACCTATTAAGCTTACTCAAAGCAAGTATGCAAAAGATTTCGAATCTATTGATGAAGATTGCACATGCTAAGCCTGTTTAAATTATAGCAGAGCTTACTTGCATTTTATAAAGATGTAAGACAATTTTGCAGAGCTCGTTTCTATTCACAATGTGTGCTATCTATTACAGCTTATGAGCAGGCTCAGATAAGCTATTAAGAAAAAGTAAACTTAAAAGTTCGCTATGTAAAAATAATATTATTTAAGATAATTCGTCCAAAATTATTACTAGAAACAACAAAAAGTACCAATATGGGTAAAGCATGGTCTATAACTTGCAAATTTCAATTCTAAACTTAGGTTTCCCTACGAATAGAACTAATTTTAAGAAAAAAAATAATAATCTTGATATTTTTAATATTTTATTTAATTTTTCTTGACAATCATACAAGTGAGCGAGCATACTCGACGAGAAGTCGTGATCCCCATCCAGTGCATTATCCTCCGACCATCGAAGTACCAGCGATGTCGATATGGGCCCACTTGACACCAGGCTCCACGAATTCTTGAAGGAAAGCGGCGGCTTGAGCTGACCCAGCCTCTGATTTTCCTGGCGAGTTGGTCAGATCAGCCCATTTACTAGTGATCATCTTGAGATGGTATTTGGTAACTGGCATGCGCCATACAGGCTCTTGGACGATAGCTCCTAGTCTTTAGAGACCTTCATATACACCCTTGTCGTTTGTGTAGACTCCAGACATCTCGCTGCCCAAAGCAACGATCATGGCACCAGTAAGGGTAGAAAGCTCAATCAGAGTGTGAGGTTTGTGGTTTTCTTGAGTCCAGTGCATGCAGTCAGCAAGCACAAGTCTTCCCTCAGCATCAGTGTTGCCGATTTCGACAGTGAGTCCCTTTCTGCTAGTGATAATGTCACTAGGTCTGTAAGCGTTAGCACTGATGAAATTCTCAACGAGTCCGATGCTGCAACTGACATTGACTTTAAGTTTTTCTTTGACGATAGTCTGGAAAGAGGCAAGGACGGTCATGGCTCCGGTCTTGTCCAAATACATTTCCTTGATTCCGGCGGCTGAATAAAAGAAAAATTACTTGTTTTGATGTTGTAGCCTCCAGTGTCGAAACAGACTCCCTTGCCGACATAAGCAAGCACATCCTTTGAGTCAGGGTTTCCTCTATAGAACAGATTCACAAAGACAGGCGGGTTGGCGCTACCTCTTCCGACTGCATGATGCAATCTAAAACCTTGCCTTAAAAGCTCATCTCCTTCATAGACAGTGGCAGTCACTGTATCTGAATGTTCTTTGGCAAAAGCTTAGGCAATATTTTTGTAAGTGGTGGGATTTCCCTCAACATCTCCTCTTCCATTAGCCCACTCTCGAGTCTGGTTGCGAGTGTGAACCAAGTTGAGAACCTGGTGTAATCTGGGCACAGTTTCTTCAACTGAAATGATCGGAGGAGTGGTTCTGGTGGACTTTCTGTTAAACTTGTAGACGGAGCTTAGGAGATCTGAAATGTTTCCGATGTAGTCGTTGGACTCAGCAGCACCTTAGCTCACTCTCACAGTGGCGTTTCCCTCGATAGTGGTGGTCGAGGCCTTCTCGCCAGTCAAGTAGTAGGTGGCCTCCTTGCCTCTAGGGATCCTGACTGATCCTTTGCTAGTGAAGTCTTCTCTGTGATCTTCAGGGATATGAGCAGTCTCCTGAGCACCAAGCACCCAATAGAGAGTGCCGGTTGGTTCGGCAGCAGGAACGACGTTATAGGTAGGTGTCCAGCTTACGGGTGTGTTCTCCATATTTTTAAAGATATTTTAAGTACAAACAACAAGATATTAACATAAATATTTAAAAATAATAGTTTAGCTTATACATTTTCAATATTTCTGTTCTTTTCTGAGTAGTTTACATTTTTATTATTTGTACTTATTATGACGATTTAAGAATTATCACTCACATCAATACTACGAGTCTACGTTCTCTGACGGTGAATCCGACAAGCTGCTTTTTCTGCGTCTTCTTACTCTCTTTTTTTTAATCTTTTTGGCTTTTTCAAACCATTTCATTGAAAAACTAGCAATATCTTTTTCAATAAAATCAGCTCGGCTAAGAGACTTTCCCCTTTTGCCTCCACCTCCGTCGCCGCGTTACATTCTTTCCTTGAGCACTGTCAGGTATATGCCTTTGACATGCTTGACGTGATTAGGTTATATATGATTTCCCATAAAGACTGCGATTTTTTTATTGTTTGTTGGAATGTTGAGGTATACTAGCAGACCTTTGAGAAAACGCTAGTAGTCAGGTTATTTCCAGGGAACGCCACCAGTTAAAGTGGTTCGGTACTTGGTCAGCTACAAAAACTAAGGATTTTCGAGCATATTGTTGTAAGCCTAGCGGATGGAAGCTATTTCTTATTTGCTGTCGAGCCAGCCTTGACCAGACATCGAAGCTAATTCATTTTTGCGAAGTTCCTGAGTAACCTAATTTAGACCACCAATCCAAAGAGAATGGTAGTAGTTTGTCAGTTAATTTTTTTAGATTTAGGTGAACTATTTTAGGTGTATTTAGTTCAAAAGTGTGCTGATACTTTCGGGAATGTCTCCTTAAAAATTTTCAATTTTTTAATTGCTTTTTGTTTGTAATATTCTTAGACATAGATGTATCAGATTCTCAACAACTAAGTCCATTTGAGGGCTATTGTTAAAATTATCTGCTTTGTTTTTGATAGCTACAAATGCAGAAAATTGTTACATGATTCCTTCTTCCTATTTTTTTTCTTGTCCTTAAAAATCTGCATCTTCTTACTCATCTTCTTCATTTAAAGATGATCTTTATTCAGTTTATTGGATCATTTTTTTTCTATTACTGACTACAAACAATAAAAATTGTTTGAGCATTTGCTCTTGTTAAATTGACACTTCAATTTGTTGTTTTACAAACTAGGGTATGTACATGAGCTGATTGAAAGATTGTCGCATGATTTGAGTGTCGATTGGGTGTAGTTGCTGAAAACCATTGAGCATTGATGTTTTTCTAGGGTGTTAAGGAAGATAGGGTACTGCTTGAATTGAAGTGAAAGCAGATTGAAGAGCATTCACGTCAGATAGATACGAACGTACTGCTTTGTGCTATAGTATTGATTACTAAGCAATAGCTTGCTGGTTGTTGTGTCTGTACCAAAAAGAGTCATTAGCCCTTATATGCTTCAAAATAGTCTATACCAGACAATCAAGTGTGAGCGAAGCGTTGTAGTTGAGGGCCAGCTCTACCAAATAATTCTGGATATGGCTCTACTACAATTTCAGCAACTACTAACTGTTTAGCTGTTTTTTAAGGTAATTCAATAAATCGGGTAGAAGATTGACGTTGAGTAGTGTTTTGGCGCCTACCCGAGGATTGTGGTAGGCAAACATGCCGGCCTGTAGTTTTTGAGGGTCTTCAATAAAGTTGTCCTACATTATATGAAGCAATCGATAAGGTTCAGATTAACATACAGTTTTTTATGTTCATGCATAAAATTAACCAAAATAAATCAAAAAATCAAGACGTAATTAAAGCTTCTTCCAAGACATATATAATATAATAGTGCGTAAAAGAGCTTGCTCAAGTATTAATTATGTAATAAGAAGTAACTTTGGTAGCCGCGAGCACCCTCGAAGGTCACCAATAACAATTCTATATATACAATAACATCATATTAGGTCAGGGAGGCTTCGGAGTCGTCAAGAAAGCTTTTTCAGCTCAGGATAAGTCCAGATAGCTGGCAGTCAAAATCATACCTATAAACGGCGACCCTATAAAGAGATCCAAAATATAGCGATAAATAAGTATTTTGAGATTACTTCCTTAGCACCCTAACATCGTACGAGTCTTGCCTCTGAAATGTTTTTCTCAGAACAATTTTTATATTTTCATGGAAATATGCAAAGACGGTACCCTAGTCGACCTGCTAAGAAAACCAAATCCACTTCCTTAGTAGAAAATCATCGACATCTTTTACCAACTTTTAAGTGGATACCGTGTGTTGCAATAGAATGGAATTTTGCATCAGGACTTGAAACTGGGCAACGTTTTGTTAAAGAACGGCACGCTCAAAATCACTGACTTCGGTTTTTCTATTTTGGCATAAAAATACGTGACTTCATTGGTAAGGGAGGGCACTATGCATTACATGCCTTTATAAAAACTGACTGATGCTAACTATGTGGCAAACGAAAAAGCTGATATATACGCTTTAGGAGTAATGATGTTTTAGGTCATCGGAAGGATCCATCCTTACATCGGCAATCAAAAAACAGCTTCACAGCGATAGTTCGTGCTGTTGCTAAGGAGTGCTCCTTTGATACGACCCAGAGTGTTGTCTATGTATTCTGGAGTTTTGCATAAACTGTTCGATTTGTTATGCAGAATGGTCGCGAAACTGCCAGCAAATAGACCCAGCTGCGAGGAACTTTATGAATACATCGACGATGATCTCGCATTTGCGGCTTCTAGAGCTAGGATACAGGAAAAAAGTGGGCAGATTGTGATTTAGCCTTTGCCGATTACGGTCACAGCGATGACTTAGACTTTCGTTATCCCTTTCAGTGTGTAGCAAGAAAAAGAGCAAGAATATATAGAAAAGATAAAAGAGAAGAAAGAGGCGATTCGAACCTAAAATGAGATGAAAATTATAAGAGAAGTGTAGTAGTGGGTACTTGGTTATAGACTTATCGTGTATTTCATGGACAGATTAGCTCGAAGGCTTTATGTAGAAAAACTAAAAGTAAAATTCACTGAAAACAAGTAGCATACATACAATCAAGCTATTTTAGGGTGTTTGTTACTGGCTTCAAAAATTACCAGACATGTGCTTAGATAGATGCGTTTTCCTGAACATAAAACTCCCGAGGAAATAGATTTGTTCAAGAGCTCACATTAGGGAATAAGAACTCTTCAGGTGATCGAGCGAGATGAAAGGTATATAGATTAATAGGTGACTGATAACCTCAAGAAAACCAACCAAGTGCACATCAAAGACCAGAAAATGTTAGCAGATTTATCAAAGAAAGAAGGTTTTGGCAGTTTTGTAACATAGTTAAAGTCAATTTTGAGCAGATGTATAGAAATTAAGGCTTAAGCTATTAGTCATTCGACAGATTTAGTTACAATCGTATACCTTATTGACTCGCTAGATATACTGACTAGTCTATCTTAAAAAGAACATAAATTGTCTTTTTAGGAGTATTTTCATCGAACTTAGACCACAGAGAGGGCAGTTTTGCTGGATAAGATCATGGAATATCTTGATTTTTATGGAGTGCCCCATATGATTGATTCATAGCTGTACAATTTAGGAGTTATGGATGAAAAAGAAGAAGAAAAATAAGAGCAGGCACCTTTAGTGAAAAGTTAAGAATGATTGACATACACATCACTTTTTAAGTATTAACAAAAAATCATTAAAAAATATTTTTTTAAAAAATAATTCAAATATATTTTTAAGCAAATTTATACTGATAGTGTGAAAGTTAGCTAACTCTATTACGGATCACCCATTCCTTTTTCCGAATCCATATTTTTTCTTTTAATAAAACTGATCTATTCTTACTGAGCCTAAGTTGATGATCTTCGGACATCCGTCTCTATCCTTTTATTGTTGCACGCACTAGCGACAGTAGTAGGCATCTGATGCGCCGGGTCCTCCGCAAATCAAGCAACGATTATGATTGCTACCATAGTTGCATTAGTCGCATACTCTTACAAGGGTGGTCGGACGTACGTGTGAGTCGCAAATTACACATTTTCCTTAACATTTTTAGCACAAACGACCTATGGAGATGCCCCATTGTTTGCGACACATGATCAAGTCAGGGTGGTGCTTTGCCATCTCTTATAATAATCTATATAGAGTATCTACATATAACTAACTTAGAAATCACCGATTCAAGGTCTAAAAGTATGTCTCAAATATTAATTTTATCTTTGTGTTTGATACGTGGTAGCCTCAGAACACCTTCTGTTTTCGGTGTAGACATATCTACGCTATCCTTTTATTTTTACTTTTACTTGTCTTTTTTCCTCTTCTATTTATCCTTTTTCTTCTTATTAGCGTATGCATTTAAACTCATAAATTGATTTCTGTGAATGATATGTCTGGCCTTTCTCGCTCTTTATTCAATAATACTCAAGGATGCTGGGAGATAGCTAGAATTCATTATGAACACACTAGGATGAGATGATTCAGGAGGTTGCAGATCCAGAGATATATCTAGAGTTTTGCTAACTGGAAGCATACGTCTGCTTTCTTTAAAGTTCATACTTGCCCT
>Ga0169931_10012438_pt1 | contig 11800 bp, 15 predicted proteins | sample Kivu_15m_20L_FD_129675 | JGI IMG/M metagenome (GOLD analysis project Ga0169931, IMG submission 129675) | Freshwater microbial communities from Lake Kivu, Western Province, Rwanda to study Microbial Dark Matter (Phase II) - Kivu_15m_20L... | ecosystem: Environmental > Aquatic > Freshwater > Lake... | reverse complement strand
GGCCCGCGCCTTGGCGAGTATGGAGCCGACGGCAAGATTCGGGCCATTCCCGGCCACAACCTGCTGGCCGCCACGATCGGCTGTCTGATCCTGTGGTTCGGCTGGTTCGGCTTCAACCCCGGCAGCACGATGGGCTTTGCCGATCCGACTGCCGTGGCTGAAATCGCCCTCACCACGAACGCCGCTGCCGCCACGGGCGCACTCGCCGCGACTGCCGTCGCCTGGGTGCTCCTGGGTAAGCCCGATCTCGGCATGACCCTCAACGGCTGCTTGGCAGGCCTGGTGGCAATTACTGCCCCATGCGCTTTCGTCTCCGTTCCAGTTGCCGGTCTGATCGGCGCGATTGGTGGTGCACTCGTTGTCGTGGGTGTGATGTTCTTCGATAAGATCCGCGCTGATGATCCGGTGGGCGCCACGAGCGTGCACTTGCTCAACGGTGTGTTTGGCACACTCTGCGTCGGTCTGTTCTCGATGCCCGACAAGATCGGCCGGAGCGGCAATGCCGAGCACAAGCCCGGCCTGTTCTATGGCGGCGGCGCCGAGCAGTTCATCGATCAGCTCATTGGCGTGCTCGCTTGCGGCGGGTACGTGCTGGTCGTGGCCGGTCTGGCCTGGGTGCTGCTGAAGGTAACCGTTGGTATCCGCGTGACCGAAGCCGAGGAAATCGAAGGCCTCGACGTCGGCGAACACGGCAACCAGGCCTACTTCGGCTTCCAGTTCCAGGACTAAACGTCCACCTTGCAAATCCCTTTTCGCTTTTAGCGAAGTCTGGCTCAGCTTAGCCAGAAGGACGCCCTGGCTTGGGTGGCATTGCTGCCCAGGCCAGGGTTGATCTGCGAGCGGATACCGGGCGCATCCATTCCGCTCGCGGTGGTCGCTGGCGGACCACTCGCACCGCAAAAACGCGGGAAAAACGTCGTTCGTTGCCCGTGGCGCGCCGTTTGAACTAAGGTGTGTCTTAAGATGACACCCGGCAAACGGCAACAACTTGAAGAGCGACTTTCGCAGCTCGATGACGCCATCCTGACGCTGCGTTGGGGATTTGCGCGAAAGGGCCAGCGCCCGCCCGAGGTCTGCACCCTGATGCAGAACGAGCGGAACGACATCGCCCGGCTGCTCAACGTCGACCGCGCGCTCGACAAGGCCGCCCACAACATCGAGTGGACGACCGAAAGTCTGGAACGCACGCCACCGCTGGGAACCCGTCGCTCGCGCATCTCGCTCTGGGATCGGGCTCGGGACTTCTACCGCTCATTGTTCAGCGATCCGCAGCGCGAGGACCCGCAAGCGTAGCTCGCGCTAATGCGCGTTGCCGTTCAGATCGTGCGGCGGAAGCCGCCTTGCCCGGTTGCCGCGCGGCAGCCAGTTCTTCCGTTTGAACAACCACAGCAGGCCTCCGGCGATTACCAGCATCACGCCCCACACCATGAAGTAGCCATACTTCCACCGCAGCTCGGGCATGTAGTCGAAGTTCATTCCGTACACGCCCACAATGAACGTAAGCGGAATGAAGATCGTCGCGATCACCGTCAGTACCTGCATGACTTCGTTCGTTCGATTCGCGAGCGCCGAGTGGTACAGGTCCATCAGGTTCGAGGTCAGTTCGCGATACGTCTCCACCAGGTCGATGATCTGAAACGTATGGTCGGCGCAGTCGCGCAGATAAACCCGCGTCTCTTCGCAGATCTGCGGAATCGGATCGCGCACCAGTTGGTGCAGCGCTTCGCGCAGCGGCCAGATGGCCCGTCGCAGCACCAGGAGTTTGCTTTTCACCTGATGGATCCGCGGCAGGATGTCACCATCCACGTCGCGGATGAGTTCTTCTTCGAGCGTCTCGATCAGATCGCCAAAGCCTTCCAGAATCGGAAAGTACGAGTCAACCACTCCGTCCAGCATCGCGTAGGCAAGGTAGTCCGGCCCTGAGGTGCGAATGATTCCTCGTTCGCGGCGAATCCGCTCGCGCAAGGGGTCGAAGCAATCGCCCGGCAGGTGCTGAAACGACACCACGAAGTTCTTGCCCACGAACATGCCCAGCTGGTCGCTGGCCATCGTCGTCCCGCCTTCGAGCATCCGGGCGACGATGAACAAGTTGCCGCCATACTGCTCGACCTTCGAACGCTGGTGATTGTTCGAAGCATCTTCCAGGGCCAGGGGATGCAGAGCGAAGCAGTCGCCCAGCCGTCGGATCACGTCTGCATCGCCCATCCCCTGCACGTTGACCCAGGTCACCTTGTGCTGCTCGACGATCTGCGGAAGCTGCTTGAAGTCGGCGGCCGTCCGCAGGTCGCGCTCCGTGAGCTTCTCGCCATCGTACGCCATCACGTGCACGGTCGGCCGCGGCGCTTGCGGATCGATGACCAGCGAGCCGGGCGTCGCCGGCGGCGCCGTGCGGCGCTGATGCAGCAACTTACGCAAGCGATGCGATTTGCCCACAGATGATTCCTCGGGTTTGGCCGATCGAGCGTTTCTTGCTCAGCCGTATTGTAGCGGCCGACCCGATTCGTGAGAAACGCGCTATTGCCGCTCGACGCCGACGGTGCAGCCGCTATCCTTAGCGACGTGAATCCTTCTGGCGAGTCCAACCCGAAGCAACTTCGCTACTGGCAGTGGCGCGTCCTCCTCGCGCTCATGTTCTGCTACCTGTTCTATTACACGGGCCGCCTGGCAATTGGCCACGCGATGCCCCTCATGGAACAGGACCTCGGCTACTCCAAGCAGCAGCTCGGCTGGCTCACCGCCGTGGCGCTCGCCGCTTATGGCATCGGTCAGGCGATCAACGGCAACCTGGGCGATTGGCTTGGCGGTCGGCGAATGATCACCTTCGGCGCGCTCGGCTCGATGGTCCTCTGCTGGGCCTTCAGCTTCATGGACACCGCCTTCTGGCTCGTCGTTTTCTGGGGCGCCAACGGTTTCGTCCAAAGCATGGGCTGGGCTCCCGGCGGACGGCTGATTTCGCTCTGGTGGCCGCGCGAGCGCCGTGGCCTGGCGTTCGGCCTCTACATGCTCTCCGCCGGAATGGCCACGGTGCTCGTCTGGTGCACGAGCGATCTGGTGTTGGGACTTTTCGATCCCAATGATCCCAGCCGCTGGCGGTGGCTCTTCCGACTGCCACTGCTCGCGCTCGGCGCGGCAGGCATCCTGTTTTACATGCTCGTGCGCGATCGGCCGGAAGACGTCGGCTTTGCACCGCTCGAAGATGACGCCGCACCTTCCAACGTCGAGTCGCCAGACCTCTCTCCCGCGCTCTCCACCTGGCATGAGCGATATCGCGCGGTGCTCGGCAATCCCGCGTTCCTGCTCGCGGCGCTGGTGATCGTATTCCAAAGCTTCGCGCGCTATGGACTGCTCACCTGGTCGGCCGCCTATTACAACGACGCCGGCATCTCGATCAACGACGCATTGAAGCTCACGCTAGCACTGCCAATCGGCATGGGCCTCGGCGCCGTGGCAGGCGGTTACTTCTCCGATCGCTGGTTCGTTTCGCGCCGCGCCGTGGTCGTGGCGATCTTCCTGGGCATCAGCGCCGGCTGCTTCTTCGTGATGCGTGCCAACCCCGTCATTGCCCATGGCGATCAGCGGCTCGGAATTGCTCTCTTGTTTCTCACCGGCTTCTTTGTTTATGGTGCCCAGGGGCCGCTCTGGGCAATTTGTCCCGACCTCGTCGGCCGCGAGCACTCGGGCACCGCGGTTGGCATCATGGACGCCCTCGCCTACGGTGGCGCCGCGGCCCAGGGACCGCTGCTCGGATATATTGTCAGCAGGCAGGATGCCGGATACTCGGCGCTCTTTCTCACGCTGGCCATCGTGACGGCCGCCGGCGCGGGCCTGGCTCTCGTGAGCGCTCGTCCGCGGACCGTTCGATAGAATCGACATGGAGGTAGCACTAAGTGGGCACGACAATGACCAAGGCGGCAACGAAAACTCGAGCGATGGTCTTCGAGGGTCCCGGCCGTCCGCTCGAGCTCAGGCAGTTCGCGCCGCAGACGCTTGCCGCGGGCGAACTGCTCGTCGAGATCACCTGCACCACGCTCTGTGGCAGCGACTTGCATAGCTACGAAGGTCGCCGCGAAACCCCCTGCCCCACGATTCTGGGTCACGAAATCATCGGCCGTGTTGCCGAACTTCGCCCCGGCGATCCGCCCCGCGACCTGCTCGGCCATCCGCTGGCGATCGGCGATCGAGTCACCTGGAGCGTCGCCGCCAGTTGCGGCGCATGCTTCTACTGCGAACGCAGCCTGCCGCAGAAATGCGAACACCTGTTCAAGTACGGCCACGAGCGCACCGACCCCAAGCATCCGCTCTCGGGCGGGCTGGCCGAGCATTGTCGTCTGGCGCGGGGCACGGCGGTCCTTCGAATCCCCGACACGCTCCCCGATGAAGTCGCCTGCCCCGCCAATTGCGCCACGGCCACGGTCGCCGCCGCGATGCGCGCCGCCGGCGACGTGCGAGATCGCGTCGTTCTGGTTCAGGGCGCCGGCATGCTCGGCCTTACTGCCGCCGCCATGGCCCGCCACGCCCACGCCCGCGAAGTGATCGTCAGCGACGTGGACGAGCAGCGTCTGGCCTGGGCCGAACGCTTCGGCGCAACGCAAACCGTTCAGGTCGAGCCCGATGGCGCCGAACTGACGGACACCGTCTCGCGCCTGATGCAGGGCCGCGGCGTCGACGTTGCGCTCGAAATGTCTGGCTCCGTGGCCGCCATCGAGCAAGGTCTCGCCCGGCTACGGATCGGCGGGCGCTACATCCTCGTTGGCACGGTGTTCCCCACGCCCGACATCACGCTTCAGCCCGAGATGCTCGTCCGCCGGCTATTGCGGATCGAAGGCGTGCACAACTATTCGCCGGTCGATCTGATCCGCGCGGTCGAGTTTCTCACCGCCACGCAGGCCGAGTATCCGTTCGCGCAGCTCGTCACCCGGCGCTTCCCGCTGGTCGAAGCCGACGCCGCGTTCCGCTTCGCGCTCGAAACCAAAGCCCCACGCGTGGCCGTGATTCCCTCGGGCGCGTAAACACTATCCGCAACTGTTTAGCCCGGAGGCATCGCCGACGGCGCGTCTCTTTCCCATTCCATGGCAAGTTCGTGACGACTCGGCCGCATACGATTGAACTTGCATCTTCGCTTGCCGCTTCAGCCGACGCGGTCTGGGAGCACGCCGCCTCGGTGGCCGGCATCAATGCCGAACTGTGGCCGCTGCGGATGCACTTGCCGCAAGATCCCGAAGTGCTCCTCCATCTGGCCGAGACACACGCGACGCGCGGCCTGCTGATCACCCTGCTGGGCGTCGTGCCGCTCGACTGGCACTGGCTCGGTATCGAGCAGATCGAACCCGGCCGCGGCTTCCACGAGGTGTCATCGTCTCTCTCGATGCGCCGCTGGAGTCACATCCGCACAATCGAACCGACCACCGGCGGCTGCCTGCTTCGCGACCGCGTGGAGTTCACGCCCCGGCTCGCATTCCTTGGCCCGCTAGTCGCTCCGCTCTACCGCGCGATCTTCCGCCGTCGCCATCGCGTGTTGCATCAGCGGTTCGGTAGCTCGTCCACTTCCGCGGCGTGATCCGCACCGGCGGTTTCCACTTTTGCGACGCTTTGCCGTGGCCTTCCGCCTCACGCCCAGAAAAACTTGTAAGCCCGCAGCTGCTTGCGTTACCAATACCGGCAGAGAAACCATGCGGTCGCCGCGAGAGTCGGCCTTGCTGGATGAAACTCAACAAGCACTGTTCATGACCTGGCTCAGCGAGCATGGCTCGTCGGTCCTCAAGGTCGTGCGCGCCTACACCCTGACCAGCGACGAATGCCAGGATCTTGCCCAGGAGATTTTGCTGCAAGCCTGCCGGTCGCTTCCCAATTTCGAACACAAGTCCTCGCCCGCCACCTGGTTTTACCGCGTGGCCTTGAACACCGCACTCAACTGGCAGCGCAAGGACCTCCCGCGGCGCACGCATCAGCAACCGCTGCTGGAAGTGCACGCCGTGGCCCCAGCGGCAAGCGATGGCGCGCTCCAGGCTCAGCACCGCGACACGGTTGAACAGCTTTACCAGGCAATCCACCAGTTGCCAAAAGGGGACGCTGCCCTCGTGCTCCTCTACCTCGAAGACCTGAGCTACCAGCAGATGGCCGAGGTGCTCGGCATCTCTGAGAGCAACGTCGGCGTGAAGTTGAATCGAGCCAAGAAGGCGCTCTGCAAACTGATGAACGAGGCTTCCGATGGCACCTGACGAATTCCAGCAGGCCTGGCAGTCGCCCGCGTCTCAGACGCGCGTCACCATCCATACCGACGCGCTGCGCAGCGAAGTCCTCCGCAACCAGCAGAACTTCAACCACATGATCTGGGCGCGCGACGTCCGCGAGATCGGCGTCGCGCTCCTGCTGATCCCCGTCTGGTTCGTCATGGGGCACTTCATGAAGCTCCCGTGGTCGTGGTACCTGATGGTTCCCAGCCTGCTCGGAGTCGCGGGGTTCATGCTGCTCGACCGCCGCCGGCATCCGCAGAATCCCAGCCCGCCAGGCGCGTCGCTCGTTCAGAGCGTCGAAGTTTCGCTGCGCCAGGTGGAGCATCAGATCTGGCTCCTGCGCAACGTCGTGTGGTGGTATCTGCTGCCGTTCGCCGTGCCGATGGTGATCTTCTTCGTGAATGTGTCCTGGGATTTCTCCGTCAGGACTGGTCAGATTTGGGCCGCTGTGATCTTCCTGCTGTTCCTCGTCACCTTCGTGCTGGCGATCTATGGCTTCATCTACTGGATCAATCAACGGGCTGTGCGCATGGTGCTCGAACCGCGCCGCCGCGAGCTGCTCGCGCTGCTTGCCAGTCTGAACGGCAGCTAGCTCCGGTGAGCCGCGCGCAAACACTGGCATGATGCACCGCATCAGGGCCCGCCCGCAACGGCCTTCCAAAAGATGCGTTACACATTTGTCGCGATCACCGTCAAGGCCATCAGCAGCACGAGCGCCCGCGGGATCTTGCGAAGCCAGCGCTTGAGTTTCGAAGTAGGTGCGGTCGGCTCTTCCGAGAGTCTCGCGTCAGTCGGCAGATGAAAGATTCGCACCTCGCCTGGCGGAAAAACCGAGGCGCTCCACAGCATCCGCTTCGGATCGACCGGGTCGTCAAACTCTAACGACCAACTCCCTTCCGGCTCGTGGAGGACTTGCCCGCGCAGGTCCCCCAACATGTATCCGTTCTGAGCGGCAAAGTTCCGCGTTATTTGAAGCGCGCGATCGAAGTGCATATCTCTATCTTACTGAACGGATCGCGCGGACTCCGGAAACGCTCCCCAGCGAAGCCCCCGCTACCGACGATAACATTGACTCACACTTCCCTCGGGGGGATAATTCTTGGGTGATGATCAAATACTAGGGTGATGCACCGATGTCCATCGAATCCCATAGCGAAACTGCGATCTTCCAACGGCTCGTCCTACCGAGAGAACCAGCCGTCTCGCACGAAGCAGCTCGATCCTTGTTATCGATCGAGTTCGCTCGCGAAGACCTTGATCGCATGCACACGCTCTCCGAGAAGGCGAGGTCAGGCGCATTGACGCCCGCTGAGAGCCACGAACTCGAAAACTACGAGCGCGTCGGGCATTACCTGGCAATTCTGCAATCGAAGGCCCGAGTGGCGCTTCGCACCGACGGCGAAAATGGTTCGTGATGGCACGCGAAGCCGCACTCACCGAGCTCGTGTGGACGAGAGCCAAGCGACGCTGCGAATACTGCCAGATGCCGCAAGCTTTCGACCCGCTCCCGTTCGAGATCGATCACATCATTTCGGTGCAGCATGGTGGGCTTACGACCGCTGGCAATCTTGCCCTCTCTTGTTTTGCCTGTAACCGCCGCAAGGGGCCGAACCTTGCGGGCTTCGATCGGATCCTTCAAACAACCGTGCCGCTCTTTCACCCGCGGAACGATGACTGGTGCCGACACTTTCGTTGGTTTGGCGCCACCCTGGAAGGAGAGACAGTTGTCGGTCGCGTAACGATTCACGTGCTCGGCATCAATCAAGACTATCGAGTTGCGCTGCGAAATGCCTTGTTCTTGGAAGGCGTGTTTCCACCAGGCGATTCCAGTGATGAATGAATGAGCCGGGAGCGGGACTGGGCAAGCATTTCACAGTCGCGGTCTGGCTGATCGCGTTGGGCGGTATGCTGTGCGCTGGCGGCCTCATGCTGTTCACGTTCGCAGCACGGGCTTATCAATGGATCGCCGGTGCGTAGTCGTCTTTCACCGCCAGATATTGATTCGCCCCAGTTCGTCTACAATAGATCAGCCCCACTCTTCGTTGCTCACATGTTTTGGAGCTCCGCAATGATCAGAACGTTCCGCCATCGAATCCTCGTTGCGCTATCCGCAGTGCTGGCGCTACAACTGCTCGCGGTGGCCGTCATTCACGTCGGCATCCTGCGGCCGATCGAACAGCAGCGCGTCCGTGAGCGGCGCGAAGCGCTTGAGGACCTGACCAAGCGCGCGATCATCGTCCAGCCCGAGCCCCTTCAAGCTGCTTGCGCTGCGAAAGTAGCAAGCACAGGCTGTGTGCTGTCGCTGTAGCATGTACGAATCGGATCGTGAGACCGGGCCTGTCGCACCAGCCCGGTCTGAAGCCAAGCTCCCCGGCGCTCCTGTTACGGCATACGGAGTATGCCTACTACTTTGCGGCCAATCGTAGCAAGCACACGCCGTGTGCTGTCGCTGTAGCGCGCAAGCGCCGGATCGTGAGACCGAGCCTGTCGCACCAGCCCGGCCTGATGCCAAGCTCCCCGGCGCTCCCGTTACGGCATACGGAGTATGCCTACTACTTGCAGCCAATCGACTGCGTCGACCCTACCTCGGCCGGCTACTTCCGCAGCGTGATCCGCACCGGCAGCCGCAGAGTCTCGCGCGTCATGCCGACCAGCTCCTCGACATCGAGCACCGCAACGTCGCCATCCAGCTTGTAGGAAAAATGTCTGCCCGTCGCCGGATCGACCGGCACTGGCAGGACCTTCACGTCCACAAGCGTTTTTGGCAAGCCGCCTTCCGTCGCCGCGTGCATCCGCAGCGCTTCGATCACTTGCTGCCGCGCGACGAGCCGCTGGACTCGTTCTTGACCGAGCCGCAGGTTCCCACGTAGCGGCGCTAGCACCGACACAAGCGGGTACAGCTCACGGCGCTGTGCCTCGGTCCGCAGTTTGTCCGTTTGCTCGGTCACTGCCGCCGGGAGCTGGTCAAAAGGAACGTAGTACCACTTCCGCCATTGGTCGTAAATCATGCGGTGCAGGGCAATCGTGAATCGGACTTCAATCTCGCCATCGCTCATCGCCGCCACCTGATCTGCCGTGAAGTCAGAGATCCGCGGGAGTTCATTGCGCGCCTCGACGAGCTTGTCTGTCGAAACGCGAGTGTCGATGTCACCGCCCGGTGTTTTGGGTAGCCCGTAACTTGCAGCGAACTCAAGACGCGCCACTTCGACGGCCCAATTCCGCATCCGTTGCGCGAGTGCGCTCCAGTCGATGGACGCCTCTGACGCCCCGAGTTCCGGAAACCGATCGCGAATGAGCGTGGCGTCGGTCCCGAGCCCTGTACGCAAAGAAATCAGAGGTGTCGGAAGTTCGGCCAAAGCCCAATAGAGGTTTGGCGCCCCCGTGCAAGCGATCACGTTATCGAACTCGCTGAGCATTGATTCCGAGATTGCCAAGCCCACAAGGTCATTTACCAGAAATGGAGCCTTCGCCACATTGCTGGCAAGCGCGATGCCATTCGCCAGCGAGGCGAGGGCCGCTCGAGGATTGCCCTCGCGGACATGAATTCTCGCTTGCAGTTGAAGTGCGTACGAAAACGTACGCATCGATTGCGCGTCGGGAAGCAAAGTGTGCAGCGGGTCTTCTTCCGTCACGTACTCCCAGTTGCAGTCCGTGCGACGCGCCGCCGCGGCAAACTGATCGAGCTCACTTTCCACCGCGTCCACTGCCTTCTGCGCCTTCTCCAGCGGCAGTTCCGGCAACGAGTGCTCCAGCAATCGTGACGGCTCCTCGCGAATGAACTTGTGCCATTCAGGCTTCTGTTCCCAGATCACCCGCAGGTAGATCGGCGCGGCGTTGCCCCGCACCAGTTCCTCCGGCGGCGGCAGCAGGTGATATTTCAATGCCGGCGCTGGCTCGGCCGCGGGACTGACGGTCAGTTCGAACACCGCCGGCCTCGTCGCCTGCGGTTCGTCCGCCACGCACGAGTGCCATCCGACGGTCACAACCGCAACCGCCATCGCCAGCCGCATCACAATCGCATCAGAATTGCCGGACATCTTAGCCTCCTCGGTTTCACGAAACGAGAACTCAATCCCGCCTGCTCGTTGGGCTGAACTGCCCACCCGTTATAGCCGCTCGCCGTTCGCATCCAGATACTCTAGGAGCAGCACCCGCGAAGACTTCGGCCGCGATCCGTCGGCTTCGTGTGTGATGACTTCCCCGCCCTTCTCTCCCACCGGATCGCGCAGCCGCCCGGGCTGTAAATCACTCCGCCCTCCGGCCAGTGCCGCCGCAAGCTCCCGGCTGTCCGCCACGATGAGTTGATTCGGCAGCTCGCGCGTTTCGGCGAGTTTCGTTTCCGCCTCTTTGATAGTCTCACTTGCTGACGGCGGTCCGACCTGCGGCTCCTCCTTCGCCACCACGTCCGCCCGCTCACGCATCGCCAGCGGCGCGACCGTTGTCACAACCAGCAGCAGGCACGCTGCCGCCAGTAGTCGGTTTACGACCAGCAGGCGTTTACGTGCCGCGCGGCTTCCGGCCTCGAACATCAACTGGTCGCGGTCAACCTCGGCCCGCGGCACGAGCGCCGCCAGTTGGGCTTCGAAGTCCGCTAGTTCGCGCTCTTTGGCTCGTTCGTCTTGCATAACCCACCGTTAGTAAGTGTCTCCGTCCGGCTGGGGACTGTCCCGAATTTTCGGTGCCTTGGGAGAAAACTGGGACTGTCCCCCTCACGCCCCAGTTCTGACTTCACCTCCGAGTTGCCGCCTGAGTTCCGTAAGTCCCTGTTCGTACCACCTCTGCGCCGAACTCCTCGACGTGCCCAGCAGCTCTGCAATTTCCGCAAACGTCAGCTCGCCCCAGATTCTCGCCACGACCGCTTCGCGCAGCTCCGGCGAAAGCCGTGACAAGGCCTCCGTGGCAGCCGCTGCGTCGAGCGCTTGCGCATAATCTTCGAACCAGCTCTCTCCTTGCGCAAGGCTCCGTTCGCGAGCCTGCCTGCGCCGCTTGCTCCGCTGCCGGCTGATCGCCTTGTTGCGCACCACGCGAAACAGCCACGCCGCCACGCGCTCCGGCCGTTGCCGCTGCCCGATCAACTCGATCAGGGCGTCCTGCACGACGTCTTCCGGCGCCTCGCACCAGCCGCGCGCATAGAGCACGAGTGCCCGGCCGTGTTCGGCGAGCACCTGGGCCAGCCAGGCGGACACCTCATGGTCGCTTTGCCCCATCCCTAACCCTCGGCCATCGCCGCATTCTGCACCGCGCTTTAGTGGAAAGACGCCGCCGTCAGCCAAACATCCCAAGAATAAACGAATTCCGCCCGTCTTTCGTCCACCGAATGAATATTGACTGGGATCAGACCTAGTTGGTGCGGCTAGCACGGCTTCGGGATCCGATTCTTACAGGCTGCAGCGACGGCACACGGCGTCTGCCTGCTCCTTTCTCGCCAATGTAGTAAGCACACTCCGAGGCTGTGATTTTTTGGTGCGACGGGGTTTCGTTTGGTGTTTGGGTTGGGGAAGCGGGTCGAACGGAGGTCCGTTTAGCTTGATGAGGGCGGTTGCTTGTGCCGGCTAGCTCGCAGCTTG
>Ga0169931_10012437_pt1 | contig 11800 bp, 11 predicted proteins | sample Kivu_15m_20L_FD_129675 | JGI IMG/M metagenome (GOLD analysis project Ga0169931, IMG submission 129675) | Freshwater microbial communities from Lake Kivu, Western Province, Rwanda to study Microbial Dark Matter (Phase II) - Kivu_15m_20L... | ecosystem: Environmental > Aquatic > Freshwater > Lake... | reverse complement strand
TATGGTCAGTAATCATGCATGAATGGAGAGGGAAGTTGTATGATTGATCAGGAAAGATGTATGATTGATCAGGAAAGATGTATGATTGATCAGGAAAGATGTATGATTGATCAGGAAAGATGTATGATTGGAAAGGGAAGTTACTCTTTCTCTTCGGGAAGTTACTCTTTCTCTTCGGGAAGTTACTCTTTCTCTTCGGAAAGTTACTCTTTTAATGTGGAAAACAGTATGGTATGTCGAGCAGATAGCCGACCGGTTCACCAACTATTTCGGAAATTCGGTCTGATTCTCAGGTGTATAGACGGATTTAAGCGTTTATTGCCTTTGGCCCTTGCAATATCTCGGAAAAGCCGACTATAGTTCCGGCACCTTTGGCAGCGTAGTGATCGTGAGACCAATAAATGCGGGCAAGGGCCAGTGTCTTAAACCGAAAGCCCTATGCATCCATTGCCAAAGGCGCGGTGAACCTCGTCAGATGCACTTGAAGTGGTCGAACGGCTCGCGACAGTCCACACAGCGGTAAAGCGCCTTGCAGGGTGTAGAACCGAACTGACTGATCATCTCGGTATTTCCCGACTTGCATTGCGGGCAGCGGACCATGTGGGGTTTGCCGAGCAGAAAACCCTTGTCGGCCGTGGCCTTGGGCGGTGGTGCTATACCATACTCGTCAAGTGCTCTCAGGCCGCGCTCGGTTATCATATCGGTGGTCCAGGCAGGGGAGAGGCGCAGTTGCACCTTGGCATCGGCCACACCATGGGCACCGAGCACCTTGATGATGTCGTTCTCCATCTCCTTCATGGCCGGGCAGCCGCTGTAGGTGGGTATTATCACCACTTCGGTACGCCCATCGGCACAGCTCACTTCCTGTATCACCCCAAGGTCGATAAGGCTCAGCACAGGTATCTCGGGGTCCTTCACCTCATCGAGCCAATGCCAGATCTGAGCTTCAAGCTGTGAGGTGTCAACCATTGCCCCCATTCATAGACTTGGTTTCCGGATCCGCACTCACCACTCGCAGCCCGGGTAGGCGCGCTGCATGTACTGAAGCTCGGTGAGGAGGTAACCCATGTGCTCGGTATGTCGGCCTATACGGCTACCGCTCTGCATCCAAGTACCGGTGGGCATGTTCAATGTGGCCTCGGCCACGGTGGCACGCACAGCATCGAGCCAGCGGGTGTGGATGCTGGCCATTTCGGGGCCTATGCCTTCGCGCACAATGTGGGCATCGCTGTCATCGGTGGCGAACATGTCGCCAGTGAACATCCACACCTCATCGAGGCTCTGCTGCATCTTGCGGTGGCTCTCATCGGTGCCATCGCCCAGACGGATGAACCAGTCGCGACTGTGGCGTAGGTGATACGTCACCTCTTTGATAGTCTTGGCTGCAATGGCGGCCAGTTCGGTATCTGTACTGTTAACCAGCTCACTCCAGAGCAGGTAGTTGAACTGATCGTAGAGGTACTGCCGGGTTATGGTGTCGCCATAATGGCCGTTTGGCAGCTCGCAGATGAGGGCGTTGGTGAAATCCTTCTCGAGGCGGAGGTAGGCCAGGTCGTCCTCGTTGCGGCCCTTGCCCTCGATGCGGCCCGCGTAGGCCAGTAGGTTGCGGCATTGGCCCAGCAGATCGAGCGACACGTTGATGATGGCCATGTCCTCTTCGAGTGCGGGTCCGTGGCCGCACCATTCGCTGATGCGGTGACCGAGCACAAGGGCGTTGTCGCCCAGCCTCAGCACATAACGGTATCGGGCTTCTTGCAGGTTCATGTACGGTCAGATATGGCCCACTTCCTCGGGGATGTGATAGAATGTAGGATGGCGGTACACCTTGTCCTCCGATGGGTCGAAGAGCGACCCGCTCTCATCGGGCATCGATGCGGTTATGTCGGCACTCTTCACCACCCAGATGCTCACACCTTCATTCCTGCGGCAATACACATCGCGGGCGTTGGTAAGGGCCAGCTCGGCATCGGGGGCGTGCAGGCTGCCGCTGTGTTTATGGGCCAGTCCGTTCTTGCTGCGGACAAACACTTCCCAAAGGGGCCAGTTCTTCTTATCCATTTCGGGTGAAGGGTTAGAATTCAAGGTTCAACGTTGACTCTGTTGTTCTATGCTAACGACCAACAATTGATGGCTAGAGGCTTTTAGGCAGCGGCTCTAGCGTTCTTCTTGGCAGAGTAGGCATTGGCGGCTTCGCGCACCCAACGGCCGTTCTCCTCAGCTTCGCGTCTGGCACGGAGGCGCTGTACGTTGCACGGGCCGTTGCCCGCAACCACGGCATTGAACTCGTCCCACGGCATGGCACCGAAATCGTATTGGCCGCGCTCCTCGTTCCACTTGAGCTCAGGGTCGGGGATGGTAAGGCCGAGGAAATATGCCTGTGGCACGGTCTGATCCACGAATTTCTGGCGCAGCTCATCGTTGCTGTTGCGCTTCACACGCCAGATCATGCTCTGAGCACTGTGGGTGCTATTTGCATCACTAGGGCCGAACATCATGAGCGATGCCCACCAGAAACGGTTCAGACTGTCCTGCGCCATGGCTTTCTGCTCGGGTGTGCCCTGGGCCAGGGTCATGATGATCTCGTAGCCCTGACGCTGGTGGAAACTTTCCTCTTTGCAGATGCGCACCATGGCCCGTGCATATGGTCCGAAACTTGTGCGCTGCAAGGCTATCTGATTAACAATGGCGGCTCCGTCCACCAACCATCCGATGGTGCCTATGTCGGCCCATGTGAGAGCAGGATAGTTGAAGATGCTGCTGTACTTGGCCTTACCGGTCAAGAGCTCATCAACCAGATCATCGCGATCTGCATTCAGCGTCTCTGCCGCGCTGTATAAGTACAGGCCGTGGCCGCCTTCGTCCTGGATCTTGGCCAGAAGGGCCACTTTTCTGCGCAGGTTCGGGGCGCGGGTCACCCAATTTCCTTCGGGCAACATACCCACCACCTCACTGTGTGCGTGCTGCGCCATCTGGCGCAATACCAGTTTGCGGTATGCATCGGGCATCCACTCTTTGGGTTCGATCTTCTCATCGCGGTCTATCCGCTCCTGAAAAAGCTCTTCTTGTGTCTTGAGCATGGGTGGTCTTTGCTATCTGGCAAGTTTACGATGGAAAGTACGTATGGGAAATTGACCCACGTCAGAAACAAGCTTCTTCCAAAGATGTTCTATGAACGGACATCCGACCTTCGCGATCGCCATGAGGAACCGCCCTGCCATACTGCGCCTTTTCTTGGCCCATGCGGTGAGCAGTTTTGCACAGGGCATCAGCATGATGGCCATCCCTTGGTATTTCGCCTCGGTATTGGGAGAGGCTCAGCTTTTTGCCCGTATCGTGGCGGTGGCCACTTTCGTTTCGTTGCTGTGGAGTCTGGTGGCGGGTTCGTTCATTGACCGCTATCCGCGTAGGTCCGTGTTCCTGGCTATCAACTCGGTCGGGTTCATTGCTCTGTGCGGAATGGCGCTCTATGGCCATCGAATGGGCGAGGTTCCACCTTGGGGCATCGCTGCTGTGTTCGTTTTCACCTTCTTCCTTTATAATATCCACTATCCCGCGTTGTATGCCTTCACGCAGGAGATGACCGAGAGCCGTGATTTCGGCCGGGTCAATTCTACCATCGAAGTGCTGGGCCAGAGCACCAGCGTGCTGAGCGGTGCAATTGGTGCCATGTTGATAGCAGGACTCAGCGATGGCCACGTGAATATGTTGGGTGCGGATCTGCATCTCCCGTTCCGGTTCGAAGCATGGCACATGTATGAGATCTTTCTGCTCGATGGGGTCACCTACGGCATCAGCCTCATCATTCTTTACACCCTCAGATTTGAGACGGTGCATGCACTCGAGATCGACCTTGAGCCCATCGGTCAACGCATTCGCAACGGATTCAAGTATCTGTGGTCGCGGCCGCGGGTCCTGCTGTTCGGCACCATGAGTTATATGGTCTTTGTGGTGCTGATGGTAGAGGTATTGCTGCTTCTTGCCATGTATGTCAACGGGCACCTGCAGGCCAAGGCCGATGTCTATGCATCATCGGAGGTATATTACAGTCTGGGCGCGCTTTGCGCTGGGCTCGGTGTGCGTCAACTGATGCGTGGTGTGGGGCCAGTACGCGGTGTAGTGCTTCTGATGCTGGCCGTAGGCGGCTTATTCATAACGGCAGGACTGACAAAGAGTATCTGGTTCTTTTTCCTTTTCTCCCTTCTGATCGGATTCGGCAATGCCGGTGTCCGCGTGCTGCGGGTCACTTGGCTGTTCAATCACATCCCTAACAACATCATAGGCCGTTGCACCAGCATATTCCACATGTTCAACATCACGTGCAGGGGCACATTGCTGGCGGTATTCTCACTCACTTGGTTCGCCACGGCAGGTCACGTGCGCTGGGCCTATGTGATATGTGGGGGTTTTGTTCTTGTAGCCATGATTCCCATTTTGGCCTACCTGAGAGAATTGGAGGAGATGGGGTGAAGATGCGAGGAGGGTCTGTTATCGACACCCCATTCTATTTCGCGTTCTTTTCGAAATTTAATATGTTGAAATTCATTTGAATAAGAAAATATGAAACTCATTCTTTCAGATTGGCACAACACTTGATTAGCTCAAGTGTTACCGTTATAACAAATGACTCAAGCCATGGAAAAGATGATGATGCTAAAAGGCTTTGAAGCCTTGATGAACGAGGTGGATGGTAAGCAACTCAGTGTACATACCCTGAAGGGTAAAGTGACGGACTCAGCAAACGGTGCCCGTGTGTTCGGTGCGGTGATTGAACTGGTCGGCACCTCGGTGTCTTACGTCACATCTCCGTCTGGATATTTCAAGTTCGAAGGTCTGGCCGAAGGACTTTACGTGATGCGTGTGATGGTGCCCGGTTTCGCAGCTGCCGACATGGTAGTTTGCCTGAGCGAATCCGAAGTTGAAGACATCAACGTGGCTCTCGTACTGCCTAACTGACCGGCTGCGCAAGCCTACTTTTGCGTCCATGCGGGCGGCTGGTGTCACTTTTCTTTTATTCCTCTTCATTCTAGGGGGATGTGAAGAAAGAGACATCAACCGCCCGCAGGCATTTATTGAAAGTCCTACAGAGGGCGATACACTCTTTACCGATAGTATCCTATGGGCGGTTATCTTTACTGATGATGAGGCACTTATTCAGTACCGCCTCGAGTTGAATGGCAGGTACGATGCCAACGGTGCCGTCAAGGACAGCATGGAAAGAATCATCGAGGTAGGTGACCTAAGCAGCACCGAAGCACGTGTCACTGCATTCAATCTGATGCCTCAGTTCATTTACGAAGGTTGGTACCGCCTGCTTGCATCGTGTGTCGATGATGGTGGTAATCAGGCTGATCAGGATACGGTCACGGTGTATCTACGCAACCGGGCTGATGTGAGCTGGCCCTCTACAGGTCTTTCGACTTTGCCTTGGACTGACACGGTGCAAGAAGGCAGGGAATTGAGCTACAATATTGATGTCATTGACGATCTCCGCCTTTATAACATCAGGATGGATATAGTGAAGGCCAACACCACTGACACGATTCACGCCTTCAAGGTCGATTCGACAGAGATCTCCGGAGCAACATTCAATCAAGGCGTAAATGCAGGCTACCAAGCTGATTGGGAGGACGGGGTCTATTTCCTTAACCTCAAGGTCTGGGACTGTTGCCATTTGAGCCAACGCATCGACAGTGTGTATGTGAAATGAACCCTGTAGGCCTTGGCCTGTTCCATCGCTGACGGTCCTATTACCTTCGTCCCATGGGTTATTCTTCGTTGGCGCAGTGCATCGCTGATCTTGAGCGTCACGGCCATCTTTTACGCATAAAGACCGAGGTTGATCCCTATCTGGAAATGTCGGCCATACACCTGCGGGTGCATGAGGCTGGTGGCCCTGCCATACTTTTTGAAAATGTCAAAGGGTGTCGATATCCTGCGGTGAGCAATCTCTACGGCACAATTGATCGGAGCCGTTTCATGTTTCGCGACACGCTCGATGCGCTCCAGTTGCTTGTTGAGCTGAAAGGTGACCCCATGGCCGCCTTCGCTGACATGGGAAGGCTTCTGAGTCTTCCTTTTCATGGCATAAATGCACTGCCTTGGCGCAAATCATTGGGTGCTCTTGGGGCGTTTGAACGCATCCGGATATCCGATCTGCCGCAAGTGCACCACTGGCCCATGGACGGTGGTCCTTTCGTCACTCTGCCGCAGGTGCTCTCATCAGATCCTGACCGGCCCGGCATCCTACACACCAATCTTGGCATGTATCGCATTCAGTTCGGAGGGAATGAGTATGAGCAAGATGCCGAGGTTGGCCTTCACTACCAGTTGCACCGTGGAATCGGGGTTCATCAGACTCGCGCGAACGAACGGGGTGAGCCTTTCAAAGTGAGCATTTTCGTGGGTGGACCGCCTTCGCATGCATTTGCTGCAGTCATGCCATTACCTGAGGGGCTACCTGAGGTCAGCTTTGCAGGGGTTCTGGGAAACAGGCGTTTCCGTTATGCAGAAAAGGATGGGTACATCTATTCGCTGGATGCCGATTTCATCATTACTGGCGAAGTGCTTCCCGGGTCGAACAAGCCTGAAGGCCCATTTGGTGACCACTTAGGTTACTACAGCCTGAAGCATGATTTTCCAGTGATGCGCGTCAAGGATGTACTTGCCCGCAAAGGAGCCATCTGGCCGTTCACTGTTGTAGGCCGTCCGCCACAGGAGGATACCAGTTTCGGTCATCTGATACATGAGATCACGGGTCCTATCGTACCCAAGACCATTCCGGGTCTGCGCGAGGTTCATGCTGTGGATGCGGCTGGGGTGCATCCTTTGTTACTGGCTATCGGTAGCGAGCGCTACACCCCATACGCCAAGGCACGCCAGCCTCAGGAGGTGCTCACCATTGCCAATGCAGTGCTGGGGTTCAACCAGATGTCGTTGGCCAAGTTCCTGTTCATTGTCTCGGGAAATGATGCGCCTGGGTTGCACGCACATGATATCCCCGCATTTCTGCGGCATCTTCTTGAAAGAATGGACCTTAACCGCGACCTGCATTTCCACACGAATACCACTATCGACACGCTCGACTACAGTGGCGAAGGGCTGAATGCGGGGTCGAAAGTGGTGATGGCAGCTGTGGGTGATCCGATACGTAGCCTTGGCACGTCAATACCATCAGATTTCCCTCTTCCAGACGGATTCTCCTCTCCGTGCATTGCCCTTCCCGGGATTCTTACTGTCAATGGTCCGCGCCATTCCGGTCAGGCGCAAGCCGAGACCGACTTTCAAAGACTCAGCGAGGCATTACAGCGACTGAGTGCAACAGAACGCGACCGTTGGCCGTGGCTGATCGTGTGCGATGACAGCGCATTCGCTGCTGCCTCGCTAAACAATCTGTTGTGGGTCACCTTCACTCGGTGCAATCCCTCGCACGATTTGCATGGCACACCCGGCACCGTGCGCCACAAGCATTGGGGCACGGCCGCACCGCTCATTTTCGATGCCCGTATAAAATCACATCATGCACCGCAGCTCGAAATGCCTGAGGAGGTGATGCGTAAGGTCGATGCCCTTGCAACCGCGGGCGGTCCATTGCATGGGATAAGCTGAGGATGGCCTTTTTGACCATTGTCAAGAACGCTTAAGTCGTATTCTTTGCCCCCTAAAAGCCAGTCACATCTGAATAGCAGTACTTATTTGTGATTGCTGACGGAAGACTGCTTTGAAGCAATCTGAACACGACTATGAAGCACTTAAGCGGTACCTGATTACTGTCAGGCAATGTGTGACATCTGTCATTTTCACAATAAAACCTCTACCGACCTTTGTGCCATGATTACAAAAGAGCGTTATTACAAGGGCCTGACCTATGCGGACTATCGTGCTTTGGTTACTGCGGAGTTCGAAAAAGGCCGTGTCACGGGACACGATCAGACCGAGTCAAGGTTGGGGTACACCAAGCTGAACTTGCACCGAATGGACCGCTGGGATCGGACTTTCACGCCTGATCCAGCCACCATGGCGTCAATTGCCGGTACCGAAGGCCGTTTTCATTGGCTCGTGCTGTCAGAGGGTTGGTGTGGCGATGCATCGCAGAACCTGCCCGTCATAGCCCGACTTGCCGATGCATCGCCCGATGTTGATCTCAGAATACTGTTACGCGATGATAATCTTGATGTGATGGACCTTTTCCTGACCAATGGTGGCCGGGCTATCCCCAAGCTTATCGTGCTCGAATCGAATTTCAAGCCTCTGGATCAATGGGGTCCGCGACCTCAAGAGATACAAGACCGCGTAGTCGAGAATAAGCGTACCGGCACCCTTTCAAGCGAAGAAATGAATGTGGAGATTCACAAATGGTACGCCCAGAATCGTGGTGTCGCCCTTCAGAAGGAGATACGCGACATGATGTCTCGTCTGGTACCTGCCAAAGACCGGATTTAAGCCTTCAGAAGACTCACCCATAGTTCGTTGCCCATGCGGGGCGCAACGGAATTGCGGCAGGGCTCCATTGTTTCTATTGTGAACAATGGACCGAAGAGCTTGCGGTATTCAGCCTCGTTGCCACCGAAAGGCGGACGGTCGTCATTGAGAGGGATATTGAACATGACCCCGATCACCTTCCCGCCTTGTGCCAGCAATCGGGCCATAGCGGTAGAGTAGGCGAGGCGCAGTGACGGATCCAAGGCACAGAAGAAGGTCTGTTCAACTATCAGGTCATAGCTGCCTTTGTGCTCGAACAGATCACCCAGAATCACTTTCTCTTTGGGGAATGAAGGCACGCGTTGCTTGAATCGCTCCACAGCACTTGGCGCCAGATCGATGACTGTGACGTCAGCGAATCCGTTTGTGTGCAGATACTCTGCCTCATAAGCATTGCCGCACCCGGGTATAAGAATGCGAATTCTCTTATCCTCTCGCGAATCGAAATAGGCCTTAAGCGGTGGCGACACGGCTCCAAGGTCCCAACCCGTTTCGCTGTTCTGATAACGCTGTTCCCAGAAATCGCTGTTCAGTTGCATTGTCCTTTGAATGAAAAACCACCGTCAATCTTGAGACTGACAGTGGTCTTTTTCAGATAATTAAGGGTCACTTATCCGATTTCTCGGTGCTTTTAGAGCCCTTGGCTTTGACAATCTCAATTGTGAGTTCTTCGGCTCCAGCCGGATGATCGACCACAATGGTATCGCCTTCTGCTGCCGTCACACCGATGATCTTCTCAGCCAGCGCATCTTCCAGATATTTCTGAATGGCGCGCTTCAACGGACGTGCCCCGTAATCGGCATCGAATCCTTTGTCGGCAATGAAATCGGTAGCGGCATCCTTCATATCCACCAGATAACCCAGCTCAGTGATGCGCTTGAACACGCTCTTCAATTCGAGCCTGATGATCTGGTTGATGTCTTCCTTCACCAGCGAGCTGAACATCACCACGTCATCGATCCTATTGAGGAACTCTGGAGCGAAGGCACGTTTCAGAGCCTTCTCAATTACGCCTTTAGAGTGTTCCTCGCTGGCGCTCTGCTTGGCAGCAGTAACAAAACCCACACCCTGACCGAAATCTTTCAACTGCCTCGAACCGATGTTGGAGGTCATGATGATGATCGTGTTCTTGAAATCGATCTTACGGCCCAAGCTATCAGTCATCTGGCCATCGTCAAGGGCTTGAAGAAGCAGGTTGAAAACATCGGGGTGTGCTTTTTCTATCTCGTCAAGCAGCACAACACTGTAGGGCTTCCTGCGAACCTTCTCGGTCAGCTGACCGCCTTCTTCGTAACCCACATATCCAGGAGGCGCCCCGATAAGACGTGACACAGAGAATTTCTCCATGTACTCACTCATATCGATGCGAATCAAGGCCTCATCGCTATCGAAAAGGTATCGGCTGATGGCCTTCGCCAATTCGGTCTTGCCCACACCTGTAGGCCCGAGGAATATGAATGATCCGATTGGTTTGTTCGGGTCTTTCAGTCCTGCACGGTTGCGCTGAATCGCTTTTACCACTTTGCGGATGGCCTCGTCCTGCCCGATCACCTTTCCTTTCAGGTTGTCGTACATGGTCTTAAGGCGTTCCGCCTCATTCTGCGCCACACGTTGAACCGGTATACCGGTCATCATGCTCACCACCTCAGCAACGTGTTCCTCGGTCACCACTTCGCGGTTGCTCTTGGTGTCCTCTTCCCACTTCTTCTTCTCGCGCTCCAGTTCCTCCTGCAGCCTACGCTCCTTATCGCGCAGGTTGGCAGCTTCCTCATACTTCTGGTTGCGCACCACACGATTCTTCTCTTCCTTCACATCGTCAACGGCCTTTTCAAGCTCAAGCACGCGGGGCGGAACATGGATGTTGGTGATGTGCACACGGCTACCCACCTCGTCCAGAGCATCAATGGCCTTGTCGGGCAAGAAGCGATCTGGCATGTAGCGGTTGGTAAGCATAACGCACGACACAATGGCCTCATCGGTGTAGGAGACATTATGATGCTCCTCGTACTTCGATTTGATGTTGTTCAGGATCTCGATGGTCTCCTCGGGGGTGGTGGGGTCCACCATCACCTTTTGGAACCTCCGCTCGAGAGCCCCGTCTTTCTCTATGTACTGGCGGAACTCATCCAAAGTGGTAGCACCGATACATTGTATCTCGCCACGCGCCAAAGCAGGCTTGAACATGTTGCTGGCATCCATGCTTCCGCTGGCACCGCCTGCACCGATGATGGTGTGTATCTCATCGATGAAAAGAATCACATCGGGCGATTTCTCCAGCTCGTTCATCACGGCTTTCATCCGCTCCTCAAACTGGCCGCGGTACTTGGTGCCGGCCACCAACGAGGCGAGGTCGAGTGTCACCACACGCTTGTTGAACAGCACACGGCTCACCTGCCGTTTGATGATCCGAAGAGCCAGACCCTCGGCAATGGCCGATTTACCGACACCAGGTTCACCAATAAGAATTGGGTTGTTCTTCTTTCTGCGACTAAGGATCTGCGACACGCGCTCAATCTCCTTTTCGCGGCCCACAACGGGGTCCAACTTGCCTTCCTCGGCCATCTTGGTAAGATCGCGTCCGAAGTTGTCAAGCACCGGAGTCTTACTCTTCGGGTCGGCACCTTTACGTATTGGAGCACCACCGAACGAACTTCCGCTCTCGTCATCATCTTCCGATGTCTGGCGAGCCTGAGGCGTTGGATTGGTGGGCTTCAGCACAGGTCCTTTCACATCGTCCATGCCGTCTTGTTTCCGGCTGGCAGCATGCATCATTTCTAGTTCTTCTCTCACGGTACGGTAATCAATATGGAATTTCTTCAGCGACCGGGTGGCAACATTGTCCTCATCCTTAAGGATCGCGAGCAGTAGATGTTCGGTGCCGATGCTCTGACTGCGGAAGACCTTGGCTTCGAGGTAGGTCACTTTCAGGGCCTTCTCGGCCTGTTTCACAAGCGGAAGATTGCCCAGGTTGGTCTTACGGAACGTAGCTCCCCCTTTCGACACATTCTCCAGTTCCTTGCGCACCTCCTGAGGGTCGGCCCCAAGGTGAGAGAGTACACGCAGAGCGGTGCCTTCGCCTTCGCGTATCATACCAAGTATCAGGTGCTCGGTACCGATGTACTCGTGTCCGAGTCTTAGAGCTTCTTCGCGGCTGTAGGTTATCACATCCTTCACCCGCGGGTCAAATCTGGCGTCCATCATGAGGTGGAAATGACTATGCCTGTTAATGTCTGAATGGTGCAAATGTCGGGGCATGGCAGGCCATGCACACGTTCAATGCCAAAATTATCAGGCAATAGAGATTCGGAACGCTGACTGTGAG
>Ga0169931_10012436_pt1 | contig 11800 bp, 14 predicted proteins | sample Kivu_15m_20L_FD_129675 | JGI IMG/M metagenome (GOLD analysis project Ga0169931, IMG submission 129675) | Freshwater microbial communities from Lake Kivu, Western Province, Rwanda to study Microbial Dark Matter (Phase II) - Kivu_15m_20L... | ecosystem: Environmental > Aquatic > Freshwater > Lake... | reverse complement strand
GCTGGCGGGCCTCTCTGTGGCCCTGCTTCCGGCGGTCATCGCCCCCCTCCCCCCCGCGCCACTGCCGCCGGTAGTTGCCCAACAGAAACGGGAGCTGCCAGTGCTGCGCATCGGTGCAATCCCTGACCAGAACCCTGAAAAACTCAACCGCCTCTATGGCCTGGTGGCCGAGGAACTGGGCAAGCAGCTTGGGGTGCGCGTCACCTACGTTCCCGTCACCGATTACGCCGCCGCCGTGAGCGCCTTCCGTACCGGCAGCCTTGATCTGGTGTGGTTTGGCGGCCTCACCGGAGTGCAGGCCAGTCTGCAGAAACCCGGGGCGCAGATGATCGCCCAAAGGGATATTGACGCCCAGTTCTACAGCGTGTTCATCGCCAACACCAGCAGTGGGCTCAAGCCGATCGCGAGCCAGAAAGGGCTGAAGGAACTCCGGGGCAAACGATTCACCTTCGGCTCGGAGAGTTCCACCTCCGGGCGGCTGATGCCCCAGTATTTCCTCAGCCAGGCAGGCGTCAAGCTGAGCGATTTCGCAGGCGGAGCCCCCGGATTCAGCGGCAGCCACGACGCCACCATCGCCCTGGTGCAGAGCGGCGCCTACGACGCCGGCGCCGTGAACGAACAGGTGTGGAAGAGCAACCTGCGCAGCGGCAAGGCGAATCGCAGCAAGGTGGTGCAGATCTGGCGTACCCCCAGTTATCCCGACTACCTCTGGCTGGGACAGCCCAACCTCGATGGACGCTTCGGTGCTGGCTTCACCGCCAGGCTGCGCGCCGCCATCATCGGCTGGCGGCCGAGCGATCCGGAACAGAAGCGGATCCTCGAGCTGTTCGGCGCCCAGCAGTTCACCCAGGTGAAACCAGGCGAATACGCCAAGATCGAGCAGGTGGGGCGCCAGATCGGCAAGATCCGCTGACAAACCTGCGCCGGTAGGCACCTAAGCGTTCAGAATCGGATGATTGCGGCGGATACGCCCTGTGGTCTGGTTGATCGATCTGGTGTTGGTGCTGGCCGGCCTGGTGATCTGGAACCGGGCCGGCAACGAGTCAGATGAGGCCTGGTCACTTTTCCTGCGCTTCATTGCCGTAGTGGATCTGGGGTTCATCACCTTCTGCAACGGCCAGCTGCTGATCGAGATCCCCATGCTTGCGCTGGCGCTGGTCCTGCCATCGGCCGCCAGCCTGGAACGGCGCCGGCTCTGAGATGGCCATGAACACCCGCGGCCCAGACCTGCTTGAGGTTTCCATTGTGGCCCTGATCCTGGCGCTGATCGTCTACCGACTCACCCTGGCCTGAGGGCCGGCCAGCACCACCGGGGCAATATGAATGGTTGCTTTTGAGCCCGGCAATCGCCCCGAACCTGCCCGTCACTCCCCTGCTGAACCTCGAGAACATCACCGTGCGGGGGCGCAACAAGCCCCGCCTGGATCGGCTTTCGCTGCAGCTTGATCCTGGCGAACGGGTCGCCCTGCTGGGCCCCAGCGGCGCAGGCAAGAGCACCCTGCTGGCTGTGGCCAATGGACTGCTGGAGCCCGATCAGGGCAGCGTGCGATGGCAGGGAGAGCCCCGGGGGCGGACAGTCCGCGCCCGGCGCCGCCAGCAGGCCCGCATCGGCACCCTCTGGCAGGACCTGCGCCTGATCGAGGAGCTCAGCGTGCAGCAGAACCTCAATGCCGCCCGGCTGGCGGTGTGGGGCTGGCCCAGGGCCCTGCTCAACCTGCTGCTGCCCTTGGAAACGCCCGCCTGCGCGGCGGTGCTGACGCGTCTCGATCTTGATCCGGCCCTGCTCAACCAGCCCGTATCCGCCCTCTCCGGCGGCCAGAGGCAACGGGTGGCCCTGGCCAGGATGCTCCGGCAGGAGCCCCTGCTGCTGCTGGCCGATGAGCCCCTGGCCAGTCTCGATCCACGCCTGGCAGCCGATCTGCTGGGGCTGCTGCTCGAGCTGGCAGGGCCGCCAAGGGCCCTGCTGATGAGTCTGCACCGCCCCGACCTGCTGGGCGGTTTCGACAGGGTCGTGGGGCTGCGGGAAGGCCGGCTGCTGTTTGACCTGCCAGGCTCCGATCTGGATACCGGCCTGCTCAAGGCGCTCTATGCCGGAGTCGATGGGCCATGAGGGCCGCGGCACCCCTGTGGATCCTGCTGCCCGCCCTGGTGATCCTGCCGGTGCTGGCTTTACTGCCTGGGATCAGCCATGGAGGTGGCTGGGAGCTGGTGGGACAGTTCGCAGCTGCCGCCATGCAGCCCTCAATCGAGCCGCTGGTGGTTCGGTCAGTGCTGGATGGCCTGGCCGTGACCATCGGCATGGCCCTGCTGGGCTGGGCCACAAGCCTGGTACTGGGCCTGGTGCTGGGCATCGCCAGTTCCCGGGTTGTGTGGAACAACTGCACCGGCAGGACCGCCCCGGCCGGCTGGATACGCCGCCTGCTGGCCCTGCCCCGCTCCATCCATGAACTGCTCTGGGGTCTGCTGCTGCTCCAGGTGGTAGGGCTGCAGCCAGCGGTGGCGGTGGTGGCGATCGCCATTCCCTTCGGCGCTCTGGTGGCCCGGGTGGTCAGCGATCTGCTGGATGCCCTGCCAACTGCAAACCTGGTCGCCCTCCGCTGCGGCGGCGTGGCCGGCCCGGCTGCCCTGCTCACCGCCCTTGGGCCGCCCCTGTTACCCCAGGTGATCAGCTACAGCGGCTACAGGCTCGAATGTGCCCTGCGCAGCGCCACCCTGCTTGGGGTCTTCGGTCTTGGGGGCCTGGGAACCGAGCTGCGTCTCACCCTCCAGTCACTGGCTTTCGCCGAACTGTGGACCGGGCTGTGGCTCCTGCTGGCGGTGATGCTGGGGCTCGAAGCGCTGGTGGGAGGGCTGCGGCGACGCTGGGCCATGCCGGCTCGGCTGGGCCTTGAGCGACGGAGTGTGGGGCGCCAGGGTCGGGAGATTCTGGCGGCAGGGCTGCTGCTGCTGCCGCTGCTGAGCCTGGTGGCCTGGCGACTTGGAATTGATCCGGCCGCCCTGTTGAGCTGGCAGGCTCTGCCCCCCCTGGGTCCGGCCAACTGGAGCGAGCTGCTGGCCCTGAGCTGGCCACGCCTGGTTGGCAACACCCTGCTGCTCACCCTGCTTGCCGCAGCCCTGGCAGTGGGCCTGGCACCGCTGATGCTGCTGGTCGTGCAGCCCTGTCGGCCGCTGCTTCTGGTGCTGCAGGGGCTCTGGGCCCTTGGGCGGCTCTGGCCACCCCCGCTGACTGCCCTGCTGTTGTTGTTTGTACTGGAGCCCGGAATTGTCACCGGCGCCCTGGCCCTGGGTTTCCACAACCTCGGCATCCTGGGGCGCCTGTTGCTGGAGGCCAGCGAAACCAGCGGAGCCGCCCAGGATCAAGCCCTGCTGGCGGCGGGAGCGGGGCCTCGGGTGGCCCTGCTCTATGCACGCTTCAGCGCCCTGGCACGACCCTACCTGGCCTATGGCGCCTATCGGACCGACGTGATCCTGCGCGAATCGGTGGTGGTGGGGCTGGTGGGGGCCACGGGTCTGGGCAGCCAACTGCTGGAAGCGCTGAGTTCCTTTGCAGCGGATCAACTAATCGCGCTGGTGCTGGCCTATGCAGTGCTGACCCTGCTGGGTGAAGATCTCAGCGACCGCGCACGCCTCTGGCTTCAGGAGACTACCCATGGTGACAGCTCACCCCAGGAAACTGGTGGCGCTTGGCGATAGCGGCGTCTTCGGCTGGGGAGACCCACTGGAGGGGGGCTGGTGCGAGCGGTTGCGACGCCACTGGATGGAACTCCCCGGCGGGCCCGTGCTCTACAACCTGGGGGTGCGCGGTGACGGGTTGGAACGGCTGGCGGCCCGGCTGAAGGCGGAGGTGGGCTGCCGCGGGGAGCTGAGGCGCCAGCAGCCCCAGGGGATCCTGCTGGGGATCGGGCTGAACGACTCTGCCCGGGTGGGGCGCCCCAATGGCAGGCCCCAACTGGATCGGGAGGGGTTTCTATTCGGGCTGCAGCAGCTGCTGCTCCAGGCAAGGGCGATAGCGCCCGTGCACGTGATCGGCCTCACCCCGGTGGATGAGGCAGCCATGCCCTACGCAGATGTGCTGTGGTACCAGCTGGACGACATCCGCAGCTACGAAGGCCTCCTGGAAGAGGCATGCCTGGAGGCCGATGTGCCGTTCCTGCCCCTGCTGGAGGGGTTGCTGGCGGATCCAGACTGGCCCCAGTGGCTCTCCAGCGATGGGCTGCACATCAACAGCGAGGGCCACCGGCAGGTGTACCGGCGGGTGAGTAGCTGGTCTGCCCTGTTGGCCTGGGCCGACCTGAAACCCCTTGGAGGCCAGACGCCTCTGACCTGATCAGAGCCAAGGGGGGTTAGCGAGTTATCCCCCGGGAGGTTGATCCCAAATCCCCTCCCTGGGGGAGGAAGGCGGGGCCTGGCCGCGACGACGGTGAAAACACCGACATCCCGATCCCATGTCCACCTGTGAGCTCCATGAACGCAACCGCAGCTGGCTCGAAGCAATGGCCGCCAGCCCCGACCGCAAAAGCCGCCTGCGCTGGCGCAATGCCCTTGTGGAGGGGAATCTTGCTCTGGTGAGGATGGTGGCCCAGCGCCAGAGCCTCCGCAGCGGCCAACCCTTCGACGAGCTGGTGTCCGCCGGCAACATGGGCCTGATCCGAGCTGTGGAAGCATTCGATCTGCGCCAGCGCTGCAACCTCAGCAGCTTCGCCGTGCCTTACATCAGGGGGGCGATGTTGCACGACATACGCGACCATGGCCAGCCCCTGCGCACCCCCCGCCGGCTGCGGGAATTGCAGCAACGGGCCAGGCGCCTGCAGGAGCAGCGGCGCTGCCGGGGACTGGTGCCTCTGGCGAGTGAAGCCCTGGCCTCGGAACTGGGCTGCCGCACGGAGCAGCTCGAGGAGGCTGCGGCAGTGCACCGGGCACTGCAGGTGCGCAGCCTCGATGCCCCCATGGGCGATGGGGATGGCGGGGAGCCGACAAGCCTGCTCGATCAACTGGCCGCCCAGGGGACTGCAACCTGTTCCGGGGCTGATGGGACAGACCCTGGCGGGGCTGGCCAGGCGCTGCAGCAGTGGCTGCAGCGGCAACTGGAGCAACTGGAAACCGCTGACAGGCTGCTGCTGGAGGGCTACTGGTTCGAGGGCCGGAGCTGGAAGGAGCTCGCCCTGCAGCTGCGCCTTGGCGGCCGGGAAGCCCAGCGGCGGGGAGAGGTGCTGCTGGCCCGGCTTCAGGCGGCCGCCGGCACCGCCCCAGCCAGTGCCATGGCCAACAGCATGGCCAGCAAGGCGGCAATGGCCGTCTGAATCCCGTTGACCAGCTCATTGCTGAGCCAGTGGCAACGCTCCTGGAGCGTGGCTCCGATCAGGCTTTCAAGCAGGGTGGACACCAGTCCCACCAGGGTCACCAGCCACCAGGCAGCACCGCCGGAAAGCCAACCCAGAGCCAGCATCACCAGGGCCATCACGGCGCTGCCGAGCAAGCTGGCGGCGGTGCCCTCCAGACTGATCGCCCCTTCAGTGCCGGGCGGTACGGGGCGCAGGCTTGTGATCAGCACGGTGTGACGGCCCCAGCGCTTACCGATCTCACTGCCACAGGTGTCCGCCAGCTTGGCGCTGAAGCTGGCGGCAAAGCCGAGCAGCAGCAGCGGTTGCCAGCCCGGGGCTGCCCGGGTGGCGGCCACCGCCAGCAGGGTGCCGGTGGCCGCCGAGCCCCAGACGTTCTCGGGGCCGCGGGCCCCGCCGCGTCGCTCCGCCAGGCCCCGGGCCTGTTTGGTCTTGAAACCGAGGCGGGTAACGACCGACCCCAGCACCAGGTAGAGCACCACGGCCAGCCAGCCCCGCGGCCCGAGGCAGCCCCACAGCAGGGTGCCTAGACAGCCGGCATGGATCCAGCCAGCTCGAGTCAGCAAGGGAAGGCGCTGGGCCAGAGCGATCAACAGGGCGTTGAGTGCCAGGGCACCTACCCAGTTGCCCCAGGTCTGGGGGGCAGACAGAGCCAACTCAGAACCGGGCACCCATGGGAGATCGCACCCCCAAATTGTGTTGCACAGCCTGAGCGGCTGATCTCCGGGGAAGGCGCCCAGCCATAATTCCGCCAAGGATGTCCCGCGTAGAGATGTTTTTCAATCGCAAGCCTGCCTACTTTCTGGACCTGGGCAGCGAGGGCGCCACACCGGCCAAGGTTGCCATAGCTGGTTCCAAGGCCAAAGCGGATCCCAAGGCCAGCGCCCAGCCCGGCACCGGCCCTGCCCAGACGGCCGCTATCGAGTCAAAGGCCCCCCAGGCAACCGTCTTGCCCTCCACTCCCGTAGCCGAGCCCAGCAACCAACCCAGCCTCACCACCGCAGAGGCGATCGCAGCCGAGTTGCGTGCTGCCCAGGAGGCACTCCCCCCTGTCAGCAAGGCCACCTTTGCTCCCGAGTGCCTCAATCCAGCCAATGCCCTGCCCAGCCGCCGCCGGCTGGCCGGGGCCAACCTGGCCGCCTACAAGGAGATGGCCGCCGGAATGTTCCGCAACTAGCGAACCAGGCTCTCGCGCCAGTGGCCCAGCAGGGCAGCGGCGGCCACGTTGGCAGTGCTGCAGCGCAGAATCGTCTGCCCCAGACTCACGGGCTGCCAGCCGTTCTCCAGGGCCAGCCCCTCTTCCGCCGGACTCCAGCCTCCCTCAGGTCCCACTGCCAGAACCAAGCCGGAAGTGGCGCTTGTGCAGCGGGCGGCAAGGGAGCTCAGCATCTGCTGCAGCAGGGGGCGACCAGGTTGCCGGCTGCAGGCCAGCAGCCCCCATCCCTGTCCATAGGACGGTGGCGATCCCAGCAGCGCGGCAGCGGCCAGCGGGGGCCGCAGCTCGGGCTGCCACAGGCGCTCACACTGCTCCACAGCCTCCCGCACAATGGCGGCCCCGCGCTCTGGCCTGGGAGCATCAGACCCGATGCTGCGCTCTGCCCGCAGGGGCAAGATGCGATCAATACCCAGCTCCACGACCATTCTCAGCAGCACATCGCTGTCCCGGCGGGGCAGGGCCACGGCCAGCTCCAGCAGGGGATCGGGCGGAGGGCAGACCTGCAGCGGTGCCTGCAGGGGTTGCTCAAGCAGGGCCAGATCGGAACGGTCGAGCCTCGCGCTCCAGAGGGAGCCGGCCCCGTCCACCAGCTCAAAGCGATCCCCTGGGCGCAAGCGCAGAACCCGGCCCAGGTAATGGGCTTCGGCGGGCTCGAGGACCAACCGGTCGGCAAGCCGCTCACGCGGGATCAACAGCCGCCTTAACTCCCTTGCCACGGCCCCGCCTAGTCGTCGAGGGCAGCGAGGCCGGCAAACATTGCCTCAGGCTGCTCTTCTATCGGCCAGTCATCGTTGATACCCCCGATCAGCACTTCCTCCAGTTCGAGCAAGTCCTTGTTGAGCTGGCCGAGGGCATTGATCAACACATCGAGGGCAATGGCGTCACTGGTGCCCAGATCCACCCAGCAGCGTGCCCACCCCTCCTGGTATTCAATCGGCCCCATGTTGTGCATCAGGGCCGGCATGGCAGCCGCTGCTCCCTCCTGGCTGTAGTCCATCCAGCCAAGCTCCACCCCCCCTTCATGGGCCTGAAGGTTTTCGGCATTGAACCCCCCCAGCTTGCCGAGAAAGAACCAACTGTCGAAGGTGGTTTCCAGATACCCCCGCTCGCCGGCGCCCAGCGGATGCATAAAACGCATCCAGATCCAGCAGTTGAAAGGATTGAACTCGCGGAAGCGAACCTCCATGGCGGGGGAAGGACCGGACGACTTCCCCCATCAAACACGCCCGCCGGCATGCTGGATCGATGCTGGAACTGTGCAACCTCCGCTACCAGGCGGCCACGGCGGCCCATCCGCTGCTGCGCGGGGTCAGCCTGCAGCTGGCGGAGGGCCGGCCAGCCCTGCTGGCCGGCGGTAGTGGCAGTGGCAAAACCACCCTGCTGGAGCTGATCGGTGGGCTGGCCGAACCAAGCAGCGGCGAGGTGCTCTGGCAGGGGCAAGCCCTCAATGCACGCCAGCGGCGCTGGCTCTGTGGGCTGGTGTTTCAGTTCCCGGAGCGCCACTTTCTTGGCCTGAGTGTGGGCCAGGAGCTCAGGCTTGGACGGCGGCGTCTCACCGCTGAAGAGGCTCAGAAAACGCTTGAGCAGGTGGGACTGGGGGAGATCTCTCTGCAACAGGCCCCTGAGCACCTCAGCGGCGGCCAGCAGCGCCGACTGGCCCTGGCGGTGCAGCTGCTGCGCGACCCCAGGGTGCTGCTGCTGGATGAACCCACCGCCGGCCTCGACTGGGCCGTACGGGGCGAAATCCTCCAGCTGCTCGCAGACCTCTCCCGGGACAGGGCCGTGCTGGTGGTGACCCATGAACCCGAATTGTTCGCCGGAATGGTCAACGGGGGGTGGCGGCTGGAGCAGGGGCTACTTGGGCCGCTCAGCGGTTTTCCTACGATGCCCCCATCGGTGGGAGGCAGGCCTTGAGCGATCAGCTTCTGCGGGCTACTGCCGCCGGAGGCGGCATCCGTCTGGTGGCCGTGAACAACTCCCACACCAGCCGCAGCGCGCGCGCGCGCCATGGGCTCTCCTTCCTCACCACTGCCCTGCTGGGCCGCGCCATGACGGCCGGGCTGCTGCTGGCCAGCTCGATGAAGGTGGCCCATGGCCGGGTCAACCTGCGCATCCAGTCGGATGGACCCCTGCGGGGACTGATGGTGGATGCGGGCCGCAATGGCACCGTACGGGGCTATGTGGGCAACCCGGCGCTGGAGCTCGACCCGGTGACGGGACCAGACGGCCTGGCCCAGTTTGACTTCCGCAGCGCCTGCGGCACGGGCTACCTGCACGTGGTGCGGGACCTGGGCGAAGGGGAACCATTCAGTTCCACCGTGGAGCTGGTCAGCGGCGGCATCGGCGACGATCTCGCGTCCTACCTGCTCCACTCGGAGCAGACCCCTTCAGCCGTGTTCGTAGGCGAGCAGATCGACAGCAGCGGCGTGCGCTGCTGTGGAGGTGTTCTGGTGCAGGTGCTTCCCAAGGCGGCCCATGAACCGGCGCTGGTGGCCCTGCTGGAGGAGCGCTGTCGCGAGGTGCGCCACTTCAGCCAGCACCTGGCCGAGTGCCAGGGCAATCTGAGGGTCCTGCTTGAGACCATCTTCCCCGACCTTGACCCCCAGCCACTCAACCTCGAGACCGCCTGCACGCCGGTGCGCTTCCACTGCCGCTGCAGCCGTGAACGCAGCGTAGGAGCGCTGAAACTGCTGGGACGCGATGAACTGAGCGAGATGCTGGCTGAGGACGGCAGGGCCGAACTCACCTGCCACTTCTGCAGTGCGGTTTACGGAGTGGAGGCCAGGGAACTCACCGAACTGATCGCCGAAATGGCCACCAACAGCTGAGGCAGACTCACCCCAGCAGCAGGGCCCCCAGCAGCAACACCAGCAGGGCCGGCAGGCTCTGCACCTGCAGGGGAGCCAGGGGCAGACCGAGGGGAAGACTGGATGGCAGGGCGGCCGCCAGGATGGCGCCGAGCAGCAGACCCAGGCAAAGCAGGCCGAAACCCCAGCCGACCGCAGCCAGAAAACGGCGATGGCGCCATTGGAGGTTGATCACGGCCAGGGCCGTGGCCAGGGCAAGCACGAGATCGGCTGGGAAGCTCGGCACCAACAGCAGCAGCAGCAGCAGGGCTCCGCCACCGGCCACGGGAAACCAGAGCTCCCGTCCAGTTGCCAGGGCGAGGCCTGGCATGGCAAACCGGGGGGCGGCTAGCCGGGGAAGCTGCAGCTGGGGCATGGAGGGCACGGCAACACGCGGCGGGGGCGGCGCCACCTGTTCACGCTGGGAGGCCGTCTTGGCCGCCGTGCTGACCCTGCCCTGTTGACGTGCCTTAAGCCGCTCCATCAGCACGGAGTCGTAGGCGGCCTCGATCCGGGAGCGGGCCATGGTGTCCTCACCCACCTCGTCCAGTCGGGCAAGCTTGGCTGCCTGCACCTCGTCGAAGCTCGCATCTGCAGGCACTCCCAGCAGGTCGTAGGGCCCGGAAGGTTCGGCAGACGGTGTGGGCTGATCAGAGCGTTGGGACATGGCAAGCCCGAAGATTGGTCATAACGTTCCCAATGGCACCTTATCGATGTCTGGCTAGAACAGGGGTTCACTGCATTGGAATCCTGCCTCCTGTTGCAGCTTGCGACAACAGCGTTCGGCTTCGTGGGCAGGCAGGCGCTTGCGGTGCTTGAGCAGGGGCAGCTGGGGCGGCATGTGGCTGCCTTCCCGCATCTCCACCGTGAATACGCCGATAGGTCCGGAGGTGGGGAGAAAACTCACGTAATCCCAGCCCCCGTCCGAGCGGCGACGCACCAGCCAGAGTGGCTTAGGCATTGCTGTGATGATTCGTTACGTTTATTCTGGCGCTCCCGCTGCTGCTGCGTGATCAAAGGGCGATCGGCTCCACCCCACTCACCACCGGCGCCACCGCACTCAGCTCCAGCTCCGGATGGTCGTCTCGCAGCTGGTTCAGGTTCCAGTCGTTCTTGAACAGCAGCACCGGCCGCCTCCAGGCGTCGCGCACCGTCTTGCAGTTGAAGATGCGACCCACCGCCTCCAGGGCAGGCCAGCCGCCCACCACCCAGCGGGCCACAGAAAAACCGAGGGGCTCAAGGCGGGTCTGCACCCCGTATTCGTGCTCCAGGCGGTACTGCACCACCTCCAGCTGCAACTGGCCCACCGCCGCCAGGATCGGATCGCGCCTGCTCTCGTCGGTGTCATAAAGGATCTGCACGGCGCCCTCCTCGCGTAGCTCGTTCACCCCCTTGCGGAAGCTCTTGAAGGCCGAGGGGTTGGGATTGCGCAGCCAGGCGAAGATCTCGGGCGTGAAGCAGGGGATGCCCTCGTATTCGAGGCGGGGGCCCACATAGAGGGTGTCGCCGATGGCGAACATGCCGGGGTTGTTGAGGCCGATCACATCGCCGGGGTAGGCGTCCTCCACCACCTCGCGGTCCTGGCCGAACAGCTTCTGGGGCCGCGACAGCCGGATGGTGCGGCCGGTGCGGGCGTGCTGCACGGCCATGTCCTTCTCAAACTTGCCCGAGCACACCCGCACAAAGGCCACCCGGTCGCGGTGGCGGGGGTCCATGTTTGCCTGCAGCTTGAACACAAAACCGCTGAACCCAGGGGACACCGGCTCGATCGCCCCGGCGCTGCTGGCGCGGGCGATCGGTTTCTGGGCCAGCTCCAGGAAGGCATCCAGAAACGGCCGCACGCCGAAGTTGGTCATGGCCGAGCCGAAGAACACCGGGCTGAGCTCGCCGGCGTGCACCAGCTCCAGGTCGAGGTCGGCACCGGCCCCCTCCAGCAGCTCCAGTTCCTCGAGGGCCTGATCCAGGAGTTCCGGCTCCACGGCGCCCGAGTCACGGGCGGCCTCCACCGAGAGCAGCATCTCTTCACTGGCGCGGCCCCGCTCGGCGCGCCCGAACAGAATCACCTGGTGGGTGCGGCGGTCGATCACGCCGCGGAAGCGGTCGCCGCTGCCGATCGGCCAGTTCACCGGCCAGCAGGCCAGGCCCAGCTCCTGCTCGATCTCATCGAGGAGTTCGAGGGGCTCACGCCCCGGTCTGTCCATCTTGTTGATGAAGGTGAAGATCGGGATCTGGCGCATGCGGCAGACCTCGAACAGCTTGCGGGTCTGCGGTTCGAGACCCTTGGCGGCGTCTTCGAGCATCACCGCGTTGTCGGCGGCGGCCAGGGTGCGGTAGGTGTCTTCGGAGAAATCCTGGTGGCCCGGGGTGTCGAGCAGGTTGATCGTGCTGCCTGAATAATC
>Ga0169931_10012435_pt1 | contig 11800 bp, 13 predicted proteins | sample Kivu_15m_20L_FD_129675 | JGI IMG/M metagenome (GOLD analysis project Ga0169931, IMG submission 129675) | Freshwater microbial communities from Lake Kivu, Western Province, Rwanda to study Microbial Dark Matter (Phase II) - Kivu_15m_20L... | ecosystem: Environmental > Aquatic > Freshwater > Lake... | reverse complement strand
TTAACGGGACCAGGTACTCTTGGTGGCCAAGGAGCCAGGCGTTTTATTAAACTGTCAATTAAACGTAAGATAATTGAGGAGACTCACTCGGAAGGAGAGCTTTCTTTTGAGCAGCCGCATTCTGTTGCATCTGGACAAACCAAAACATTTAAAAATACTCTTGGATTTATTCCCTGTGTAGAGATCTTTAATAATCCAAAAGGTTTTTCTACTGAAGGGATAGGAGAGTTTGATGCGCTTGCCAATCATATTGTCACGCATGATGAATTGGTTCGTACCATGCGAAAGAATGTGCAGTTCTTTGGTAATCCAACACTTCTTTCGTCTCGACCAAAGACTGATTTGATTGAAGCAGGTGGAGATAGCGTAGTACAGCGTCCCTCTATTGCAGCAAATTCAGGGTTTACCAGTCAAGCAGCCCTTAGTCGTTCCACATTTAAATCTGATCCTATCAGCCGTGGTGTAGATGGTCAGATACGTGTCCCAAGAATTATTGCAAACCTCGAACCAAACGATCGTGTTGGTTACATTGTCCCAGACGCAATCACTGGAGACCAAAATTCATTTGCTCGCCAGTATCGAGAAGAGATCAGAACTGCTTTAGGTGGTGTTGATGAGCTTTCAATTTCTGCTGGTGTGACAGCAACAGAATATAAATCATTGTTTGGTAGAGTAGCAGCAACTTCTAAAAAGAAAGCAAATGCAATTTACACTTATGGAATCTGTCGTTGTTTTGAACTAATTGTTTATCAAGAGGAACGCTTGTTTCGTGAAACACTAGCTGCCGCCGCTGGTTTGGAGAAACCAATAGAACCAAAAGAAAATGCATCCGTAGAAGAAAAGAATATGTACTCTGATGCTTTATTTGGTTTTGAGGAGCGTGTCAAGCAACTCATGATGGCTTGTGTAAAAACACAACAAGTACCTCCTGGGGTGTTAGGTCTTATTCCTGATGGCGATTTAACTGTTCAGTGGCGTTGGTTAGGCCCTGTTTACGAAGACTCCACTCAAGATATACTTAATAATTCGATCGTGGTACGCAACCTACAAGAATTAGGTGTTGATAGCATTGAAGCACTGAAGTACCTCTTTCCGTCAAAAACGGATGAGGAGCGGGCCGAGATGTTATCTGGGTTCCCGTTCAGGATGGTGGGAGAATTACAGAATGCATATTCTTCTTTCTCTCGCTTAGTGGGTGGCATGATGCAGACCCCCCACCCGCAATCACCGGACTTACCGATGGCTGCGGATCCCAGATTGGATCTTACTCCGTATCTGTATCGAACTCTTGAAGCATTACAAAAGGAGATGAGTTATGCAGGACGCTACCGTCCAATCGATCCCACAGATGAGCCAAGCACCGTCAGTAGCTCCGAGCAACTACGTGGTTCCAGCTCAACCGGCTCCGGGGCCCAGCTACCAAGCAGCTCCAGTACCGTATCAAGTGGGTATGAGCTACCCCCAAGCGGTACCTCAGGCAGCCCCCAGTTACCAATCAGCCCCTACGCAGTACGCCCCCCAGTACCAACAAGCGGACCAATTGCAGAGCTCCTCGGCGGGCAATCCCTGGGAGTCGGCGTTCAACAAGGTAGTGAACCTGCTGAGCGCACCAGTCCAATCCCCGTTCCAGGGTCAACCCTCAGCACCGACTCCTCAGTACGCCCCGGCGAACTACGGACAAGTCAGCAGCCCAGCTACGCAACAATCGGTTCCGCAGACCTGGTCAGCCAGCCCGGCCTCCTCGCCCAACTATTCCCAAACCTCCTCGACTCCGTCCTTGGAGCAAATCGCGGACTTCGTGGGAATGAGTCAGGAAAGCCGCCAAGTGATGGACGCGTTCGGAATCGAAGCTCCCGCCGTCCTAAATAACTATGCCCTCAACTTGGAAGGGATGTTGGATAGTGCAGTGGCCTGGGGCAATCGAGCCGCTAATACCATTAAAGGTTATGCTGAATTCTCGGTTAATGAACACCAGGAGAACCTGGCTTACAACGAGATCCTGACCAACCCTGATGTGCTTAGCGATTACACGCTGAAGTTCTTCGGTCCCGAAGGTCCGTATCCTGTGTACGAAAGTGAGCAGCAACTGGAAACTCCTGGTTATCGCACCCAACCTGCTGGTTACGAACCGGGTCAATTCCCCGCTCCTCCTTCTGCCGCTGCTGTCCAACAGCCTGAAAACTTTTGGGGCAGCTTTAAGGAAGTGATGGATCGTGACCCCCAGAATGCTTGGCGTGTCATCAACCAAGCTCAACCTCAAGTCCTGGCAAACAAACTGTTTGTGATGGAGTGAGGCCATGCGTCCACTACTTAGATATGGTGTACCTGCTGCTGCTGGTTTAGCTACCGGCGGCTATGCCCTCTCCCAAGGTGAAGATCCAGGTTCTGCTGCACTTGCCGGTATTGCAGGTGTAGTGGGTGGCGCAGGTGGTTTGCTTGCAGCTCGTGGACTTGCTGGTAAATACATGCCAGAAAAGATACAAAATGAGCTTTTAAATGCTGCGGAAAAAAATCGTGCAGGCGGTAAACGACAAGCCGCTTTATTAAATGCAGCGGCATTGGCAGACAAAGTAAATCCTCGCACTTTAGGCAAAGCAGCCGCTGCAGGTCTTGTTCCCGCTTCTGCACTTACTGCTGGCTTGGGCGGCGTTGCTCTTGGTGCCATCCCTGGTGCAATGGGAGTTCCAGGATTTCAGCAAAATGTAATTGCGGACCCTGAACTTGCTAATTCTAGTAATACGCAAATGGCCCGGAGTTATACTCCTACCTTGCGTTATTTAGGTTGATAAATTGTTAACTGCTAAAATCTATTTAGATAAGACAATTTTGTCTACATCTTTCACCTGACATCCCTGTCCCGAGACACTGGAGGATAAACACAAGTGTTCATTGATACCGACTTTCCTAAGATTTTGGGTGCGGAACTCTATCGTCCCCACCCCGCTTATATTTGCGAGATGGCAGTAGAGCCCGTGGTCGTCCATGACTTTACTCGCCAACCTGGCCAAACCGTTCAACTCGATCGCTATAAGTTCTGGGGCAACCCTGGCACCAAGGATAGCCGCGAGCGTATCTCAGACCAGACCATTGGTACCGCCAATAGTCGTAACATCACCAAGGAGAAAGTCCTTGTGGTGCTTAAGGAATATACGGGTCCTGCAGACCCTGGCGAACCGACCCAACCTAGCACCTTCAAGATTGCTCGTGAAACTCTGATTACCGCTCAGCGCATGCTGCTGGATACTGGTAACCTGAACATGTTCCACCAGAGCATTGGTTCGTTGACTCTGCTCGACGACTATCGCAGGTGGCGTGATCGTGTTTTCCTTGATGAACTGTCCAAAGCTGAAGCTAACGGTCCTGCTTCTTCCACTCAAGGTGGTTACTACTTCCCTGGTGGCAAGACCAAAAACCCTAGCTACACCACTGCTGAGTACGGTGCTCAAGTTCAACAGTTCCAGGTGCGTACCGACCTTCTGACCGTTGTTAAGGACCTGCGTAAGCGCAACGTCCCCACCTTCGCTGATGGTCTGTATCGTTGCATTTGCGATCCCACATTCATGATGCACTTGCGTCGTGACCCTGACTTCCGGGAGATTGCACGTTACTCTGGTAATCCTGGTCAAGGCATGTACATGGGCAACCCCATGATGCCTAATAACGCTAGTTTCTTCCAAGGTCCTCAAGCTGGTCAAGGTTACTTCCTGGCTGGTGAACCCGTGATGCCCACTGGTGTTCAGTTCGAAGGTGTTAAGTTCTTCGAATCAACCAACTTCCCGATCAAGACTCAACAAGCTACTCTTGGTAGCGGTTCTGATCCTGGCGCTGGTACCTATGAAGTTGCTCAAGGTTACTTCTTTGGCCCTCAAGCTGTTGGCGTTGGCATTGGTGGTCCGAACGCTCAAGTTTTGATCAATAACAATGATGACTTCAGCCGCTTTATCATTCTGATCTGGCAACTGTACGCCGGTTTTGATATCCTGAATAAGGACTTTATTACCACGGCATTCAGTTTCCTGCGTGACGATGGTAACGTTTAATAAATAATAAATTACAACTAGGAGAAATAAATGTCCTATCTTTCAGCTAAAAAAATCTATCCCGGCAACTGGGCTGAGCCCCTGAATAGCTGGTATAAGAACATCGACAATACCCAAGACGGTAGTAACGAATCTTCTAAAGGTGGCCCTACTTCGGTTCTGGCTATCCCCGGTTATCGTTATTTCCAGCAACGTGGTTATCTTGCTGTTACCGCTACGTCTGGTAGTGGTCCTGTTGCTTCGGGCAGCGTCATCATCCCCTCACCTTATCGGAATGATGATACCCGTACCGACATCACCGGCATGGTGATCTCTGGTAGTTCAGCTCGCCCTGCCTATATTTACCGCGCTGCTGCTTCTATTGCCTCTGGTTGGGGTGATGATCGTGTTGCCTCTGGTATCTATGCCGCAACTGGTAACGTCATTACGTTTGGCCCCGGCCTGACTTCGACTGGTACCGTTGCTGAAGCTGTAGCCCAAGCCAACTTTACGTCTACTACTTCTGGTACCCAGGTCGGTGAAATCCTCTTTACCGCTGGTACTGCAGCTTATGGCACTCAGCCGTATCTTACGGAGACTGGTACTGGTGCTACGTTGATTCCCAAGGTCTACAAACAGATCACTGCCGCTACCACATTTACGGTGCAGGCTCGTGAATCACAAACCGCAACTTCCACTTCTGGTGGCTTCTACATCTCCAGCGGCGACTCTGCTGCTGGTCGCGTAGGCTACATTGTGGTTGAGGTGTGTTACTTCCAGCCTGACGTTGCTCCTGGCTACGAAGATATTGATGGTTACCTGATTGGTCGCGTTGTTAGCTAATTAGGCTAAACTAAGACCAGATTAATTGAATGATCTGGTCTTATGTCAACCAGCACTGAAGAAATTCTCCATCGTCACAAAAAGACTGGAGCCAGGGTACGCATCATTAGTGAGTGGGATAGGGGCGATTGGTTCATGGTCGAAGATCAGGACGGTCGCCTTTATACCGCTTACAAAACAGAATTGTTGCCTGATGAGCAAGCCACAAAAAAAGTCAAGACCCTTCAGGTGAAAGATAAGGCGTCTAAAGAGGAGCCACGCGTGTTTCCTCCTGATGTCAGGCTCAACATTAACGGTGCAACTGCTCAGATGATTGCAGACCACATCAAAGGCATTGGTTTGAAGACTGCTCGGGAAATTAAAGATCTACAACTTTCTTTGTCAGGTGAGAGATTTACAAGTCTTGACCAGTTGAAACAAATTAAAAGAATTGATTGGGACTCTGTGTTTGCTGCTGACCTAATTAGAGTTTGATTCTCATTCTCAAATACAAGGCCCCTGGAATACTAGGGGTTTTGTTGTTTTAGAATTAAAAATAAAAAGATAATGGCTGGTTTAATCCCACTAGGTTCTGTTGTAGATCCGAGTAAGGATGTATTCCCTTCCACGGGGGCCCATCTTGACGTACGCGTCATACCTCAGTTTGGACCACAGAAAGGAAAGAAAATTGATCCAAAAACAGCTCGGACTCTTTTACAGAATGTATTAGTTGGAGCTGATAAGCGCCCCCTGGTACAACAAGCCGGTAATGATTGGAAATGGAATTTTCCTATTACATCAGGATTTGGAAAGCGTACTGCACCAACAGCAGGAGCTTCTACTTATCACGAAGGAATTGACATTGGTTTGGGGGCTGGAACACCATTAACTTACAAAGGTACTGGAACATACCGTCCCGATCATGGATTCGGTGCATTAAGTGTTGCTGACCCCCAGGGGAACCCATACGAAATTCGTTTCCTGCATACCGCTCCTGGTAAAGCCGCATCCGTTGGTAGTACACAAGTACCTACTGCGCCAACACTGCCTACACCTGAACAAAATACAGATACACTGATGGAGTCACTGTTTGGTAAAAAAGAATCTTTAAGGGACATCCTTACTTCTTCCCTGCTCCAACAAGCTCTGGCACGGAAACAAACATCTCAGCTTGATGAGTTTGCCCTATCTAATCCATATAAAAATATGACTATTACTCCTGAGCAAGCAATGGCTCTGTTTAGTTGATTTGCTGAACGTATAATTAAAACACAGTGAGCAAAAGAAGTGCAGTTATCTGACTTCGACAAAAGTAGAGTTAGATACCACCTTGGTTATTACGTGGTCTCAGTTCCGGCGGGTGACTATGCTCGTCTTGAGGAATCTCTTAATACCGTACCTGACTCTTACTTTTACGACAAAATTATTATTCAAGTCGGTCGCTGTGACACAGCCGAAAAGAAAACTGAAGTAGCAACTTCTCCATCTACTAGGATTGAAAATATTGCTGGTGACGTTGATCGTACAATTAGATCTAGTAATGCCAAGGAAGCACTAAAGGTATGGGATGAGATTTATCTTTATGAGACAAATCGACTTGCTAATATCCTTTACGTTCCTAACTACAAAGATCCTTTTCAGGCCAGGTACCGCTACGAAAGATCTGGTGCTGAATTTATCCAGGCGTTACCAGGCCCGGCAGATACCGCAGTTGGATCTCGGATTTACTTAAACCTTAACTGGAGATAAATATGAATCCTCTTGATTTGTTAATAGGAACTTCTAGTAGCTTGGCTACACAACTACGTAAGTTCGGTATTATTTCCAATAAAGGAATCAAAGAAGAATATGGTGGTAGACCTCTAAATGCAATTGAAACTGGTAAGTATGGCCCCACAGACTGGAACCCAAGTGCCAATCCACTTGCTAGCACTCCCGATGCACCCGTACTCCCACCTCCCACTGATGGCGCCGCACGGCGTAATTACGAAGCTGAAAAGCAACGTGTTGCTCAGATGACAGAGCAAGATCCTCTGTTTAAAAAGTATCGTGTTGCCGAATTAACCAAGGCATACAACACTGCTAGTCCAGAAGACAAAGAAAAGATTGGTCTTGAGATCTGGGCTACTACGAACCCAGATTTAGCACGAAACCTTAAGCCAGGTCAACTTGGTTATACACAAGCTGTTTCTGCATTCCAGTCTCTCAGTCCCTTGGGAGCAATTACAAAAGCAGCCGGTGATGTGCAATATGCTGACCTCCTTAACAAACCTTTCTCTGCTCCAATGGGCCCTGGTGGCGTACCCCTCGGGTTTTCCCCAGCACAGCTCCAGACTCCACTGACAGGAGTTGAAATACCTCCGACAGACAAGATTGGTGTTAAAGAATTCTTTAGTGACACCAAGCCTGCTCCTGGTGCCATGGAAGCATTTACTAATCCATTAAAATTATTCTCTCCTGAGGACTTAAGTCAAACAAAAAAAGCCCTTCTTAAACAAGCCTTTGCAAGCCGTATAAAATAAACTACAGAAATAAACATGTCCTCAGAACGTAAAATTTTAGAACAGTGGGCCAAGCAAAACCCCGGCTTGTTCGGAGGACTAAAGCAGGCTATCTCTGGAGCTGAAGGAACTATTCTTGGGGGCAAGCCTGGTTACAACGTCATGTTTGGCGGTGGAAAGTTTAATGATTTTTCACGTCATCCAGATAGAGTAATTCGATCTCCCGGTGGGTCTGCGAGTGCCGCAGCAGGAGCTTATCAATTTATGCCTGACACCTGGGGTGAGGTACAGAAGAAATTGGGACTATCTGACTTTGGTCCTCGAGCACAAGATCTCGGAATGCTACAAAAAGTTCGTGATCGACTTATGCCGATGGGAGGACTAGCAGCTATTACAAAAGCTGGAACACTCACCCCAGAAATACAAGCCGCCTTGGCACCAGAATGGGCATCTTTTCCAACACAGTCTGGCGCTAGTTATTACGGCCAGCCTGTCAAGAAAGCTGCCACGATCCAACAATTTTTTGAACAAGGACGCAAAAATGTTGCCACATCACCCACTGCATCAACAGGTACTGTTGCTGCTGGAAAAAGTCCCGCCAGCAGAGGAAATGCTTTGGGATCTAGACTACTTAGACAAATCATGGGAATGATACCTATGATGCGTCAAAAGCAAAGTAGTTTGTTTGATATTCCAGATCCCCCTGCTGGTGTTTCTGGCACACCAAGTGTTTTAGGGCCTGCTGATTTCCTTCATTTATTCATGAATAACGAGGATATAAGTTAATGGCATCTTTTCTTGACTATATAGACAATGATTACACACCAGGAGAAATTTACCGTGGTGCTTACGGAGGAATGACTCCTCAACAACGTCTTAATATTGCACAAGAAAAGAAACGTGTATTTAAAAGTCAAGACGATGGTGATTTATTTCAACGTTTTTTAGCTTTGCAAGAAAATCCGGAAGCATTATTTACAGCAACTGCTAGGATGCCAGATACTCCCCTTGGAAACTTGGGTCAATACATGGGTAGTTAAAGGCTCCTATAATAAACAAAAGATAAACGTAAAGTACAATGTCGTCGACTTCCACTGGGAAACAACCCTTACTGATTGATAGGCCGCTATTCGATTCTGTTCGTATAACGACACAAGTTGCTGGTGGATCTAATACCTTGTTTGTGCAGGGGGGACAGGCTCCAGCTATCCTGGTGGATATGGACGCTAACTTAAGTGAAGACAACAACAGTGGGGGAGTTATCGATTCGATTACCATCGTACGCAATGATACTTCTCGTAGTGTTGATTACACAGTAAGCTCTGGTACTTCTGGTACTCCCATTAGTTTTGTTAGTGGACAGATTGCGCAGATCGTAAGTACGGGTATTCTTACTGATGGTGGTGCTCCATTTGAAGGCGTTGGATTCTATACTTATACAGGTTCCGGAACTCTTACCGGTATTAACACTGCTGTTGCCTATTCAACTGGAGTAGCTTCCGGTTTCAGGTTTGAAGGAACTATCTACGGGTACCAACCAGCCGTAAACTTCATCTTTTACCAAACGCGTGGTACTACCACACCAATTCCTGCCAGCGGTGACTACAAAGTTTTGTTCACCAAGCAAGTTCCAGCTAGTGTGCAACAGGTAGATTGTTCTGATGTTATGCCCGTCCTTGCTGCTCCTGTGGTTTCTGCAGGTAATACCAATGGATTGGGTGAAACAGCTCCTTTGCGTAATAAAGGAATTTACATGGAGCGGGGCGATCGTGTTTACGTAGGTGTGATTGCAGCAGGTCCAACTACCTCTGGTTATACTCCTGGTGCTCACGTTTACGCACAGGGCGGCTTCTACTAAAGATGGCAGCTAAAGTTGGAGGTAAGTTTGGTACCTTTAACAAAAGAATTGATTATACTTTTGCCGACATTAAACCAATTACAACTGAGTTTTCTAGGGGCACAGTTCCTAACTCTATTGTTGCAATGGACCGTGAGTCTGCATGGGCACGCTGGAGGCGAGGATATGAAATTGCAGTTGCTGTAGGCATCCAAAAATCTTATAATTTTCCATTTCGATACACTCTTCCAGTGCCACAGGGAACATCACTTCCCCCTGGTAATGACCCAGTGATTATCGGTGTACTACAGGGGTTCCCTACTTCTAATAGAGAATTTGGTATTCATTGGACAGGATGCCGGGTAAGCGCTTTATTACGTTTTGATAATGTATTCGACAGCATAGGGACAAGAGGTAGTGTTGCTTCCTATACAGAAGATGCTGATTACTGGTATGTAACACTTGCTGGAACGTGGTCTTCTGTGAACCCCCTTCCTGCACCGCTATACATCCCTGGTGTCAATGGGGGAGAAGCTCTTAAGCCTCTTATCGGAGAAGTTGTAGAAGATCGCGTATTAATACCAGAAGGAATTCCAATTACCGCAGCATCAAGAAATCCTGCTACTGACACCAGATATGGTTACGTTCAAACCTTATTGATTGACATTGATCAAAATAATGGGATATTAAAGCTACAAAAGAATGGTTCCTTTGAGGCCACTATTGACGGAAACTTTGTAACACCAGCCACTCGTCCACCAGCTATCAACCGCTTCTTAATACTTGGAAGCAGATATGCCTGCACTTGTCAAGATTTTACCCGCCGTACTTATGCTGATTTCAGTAAAAGAAATGATTCACAAATAAAGAAAAGATTTCCCTATACTAGGCCCGCCGGTTTAAAGTTTGGTCGGCATGAGATACTGACCGATTCTTTTGGCAATGTAAATAACAATGCTGACACTGAGCTCAATAACAATAGAAACCTTGAGCTAACATTCCAGTCAATAGACAATCCAGGCTTGTTCCAAGACTTTGGTGGGCGCTACCTAAGGAACACAAGCTCTCCAGGAGCATCAGAAGGTCCCGTTACTTTTGTTGATTACAAGGCCAAAGATAACCAAATCATTTCATTCAGTGACTACTGGAGCCCATTGCTTGATGAAATGCGATACTGTAAACATATTTACGCTCTTCGCTTCCAGGAGGGGATCTTATTGCCTGAACCATCTGATCTCCCCGTGGAGATGGAAGAAGGAATAGTTAATTGGGAACAAAGATTAACAAAAGAAGTTGCCAATATCAAATCAAATATTGATTACATGAATTCCGTCAAAGGCTTATCATATATGGATATGCCTCCCAAGAATTTACAATCTCCGCAATTGTTACCAATGCTACAAAAACTACTGAATATTCCAGCTAGTTTTATCAGACTACAAAACTTTTCCCTACAAAATAAGGATGGTTCTTTCACATGACAGTTGAATTTGGTGACGTTGTTGAAACTAGATACGTAACATCAGAAGAGCAGTTGAAACGAAGTCAGTTCGGTTTCAGTCCTGTCTCCTTTAGTGGGAGCCCCATTGTGTACACCCCAGGAGACGTTGTACACCTCCCTTACGCTTCTGGTGAACTATCTACGCTAGAAGCGGTTGGACTGGCTTGGGGAGCCTTCTCCAGCGGTGTGGGGCCAAATCCGTAATTACATAGGTAAGCAGCCACTGCGCAAACAATGACTGCTTACTAAAACAAAAAGATAATTTAAATAGCTGCTGCAGTAGCTTTTTCCAACCTACTAAGGGCCTTGCGAACTTTTGCAACGTTCCAACGATAAGAGTCTCGTGAGTATGTATCGTCAAAAGCAGCATAGTGTGGCCCCAAATGAAGGACTCCAGTATCTCGCATCTTAAATAATGTTTTTTTATCGAGCTTAAGAAGCTCGCAAGCCTTGTTGGCTGTGACCCAGCCGGATTTGGTACCCATAAATTTGCGGGGTGTGTACCACAGCACCATACACGTTAAGTGTGACGTGTCAAGCACTTTAATAAAAATCTTAACTTTTAATCTTGGCTTGGGGATCTTAAAGTGAGTTAACGGCATCAACGAGTATGTTCAGTGACGAGAATGAACCACTCGCTCTACTGATTGAAATAACTCCAAGGCTGGCAAAGAAAAGATTTAAAGAAGATATCTATAGGGCTTGGGATCACAAATGTGGTTATTGCGAAGATGTTGCAACAAGCCTGGACCATATCGTGCCAAAGTTTAAATCAGGCTTCAGCAAAAGAAACAACTTGATCCCTGCTTGCCGTCGTTGCAATAGCAACAAGGGCAGCACTGAGGTTAACACCTGGTATACACAGCAAGAATTTTTTACTCAAGCTAGGATGGATAGAATTAAAGCCTGGATGTCACAAGAGGCAATTGACCTATTCGTGCATCAAATAGAACATTTGCGATTGGCAATTTGAAATGGGTATTTCATATGACCCTGGTTCGCGTAAGTGGAATTTAGTTTATGAAAAAGTAAATTATTTCACTAATCGACCAACAGACTTTGCAACAGATCTTCCCGAATCAAGATCAGAAGTAATATACAATTGCGGAGACGCCTGGTG
>Ga0169931_10012434_pt1 | contig 11801 bp, 7 predicted proteins | sample Kivu_15m_20L_FD_129675 | JGI IMG/M metagenome (GOLD analysis project Ga0169931, IMG submission 129675) | Freshwater microbial communities from Lake Kivu, Western Province, Rwanda to study Microbial Dark Matter (Phase II) - Kivu_15m_20L... | ecosystem: Environmental > Aquatic > Freshwater > Lake ... | reverse complement strand
CATCGCTCAACCCGAGGCAAGCTTCGACGGCCAGTACTTGCACGCAGACATTTTTGAAATGGCTGCAGGCTATCTCTATCATTTGGTGATGAACCATCCGTTCGTCGATGGAAATAAACGTGTCGGATTAGAAGCCGCCCTGATCTTTTTGGAAATCAATGACGCAAGATTACATGCCAGCGACGAAGAACTTGCTGATCTTGTCTTGAAGACAATCGATGGCCAGCACAGAAAGCGGGAAATCGCAGCGTTCTTTCGATCCCACTGTCAGGAATGAAACAGATGCATTGTTGTACCTGCGACACGATGGCCGGGCGGCTCAATTCAATGGCCTCATCAATCGACTCATCCCCGAACGACTGACTGCCAATGACAAGGAGACATCCATGTACATTTCGTACAACGCGAAGAGAATCGGTCGCCATCTGTCGAGGGTGGTCGCCCTTCCAGTCCTCTTCGGGGGCGTTTTGCTGGCGGGAGCGGTCGGGCAATCTCCCTCCAAAGGGGGGGCGCGTCGCCAACCTGCCGCGCGTCCTGCCGCTGCCTCGCTCGCTCAACTTGAAGCGGCCGTGCGGGCCCGTCCACAGGATCCCGCCGCCCACCACGCTCTCGGACTCGCCCGATTTCGTGCGGGCCAGATCGCTCCCGCACTCGACAGCCTCCAGCAGGCGCTGACCCTCGACCCACGGCGGGTCGAGACCCTGGCCGCTCTCGCTGAAGTTCGCGAACAGCTCGGGGATCTCAACGGGGCCCGTGAGGTCTATGTTCGCGCCATCGACCTCCGCCCCAAGGATGCCGATCTCCACATGGCCCTCGCCACCCTCCTCTACCGCATGCAGCTGCTCGAGGCCGCCGCCAGCGAGTTTCGCTATGCCGCGACGCTTCGGCCTGAGGCGGCGGAGATTCGCACCAATCTCGGCTTTGTCCTGGGGCAGCTCGGCGACTTGGCCGGGTCGACCCGCGAATTTGAGGAGGCGACTCGCATCCAGCCCGATCTTGCCGCCGCTCACTACTACCTCGGCCTCGGTCGGATGTCCGCCAACGATCTCGAGACCGCCATTCCCGCGCTCCGTCGGGCGGCTCAGCTCAAACCGGAGGAGGTCGACCACCAGACGACCCTCGGCACAGCCCTGCTGCGTCGCGCCGGCAAGCCGGACATCGCCGAAGCTGTTCTGGCCTTGCGACGCGCCGTCCAACTCAAACCCGACGTCCCCGAAATCCTCACCACCTACGGGGTCGCCCTCCGCGAATCCGGCCAGCTCGACGCCGCCGCCAGCGTTCTTCAAAAAGCCCTGCGCCGCAAGCCAGACCTGATCGAGGCCCTCAACAACCTCGGGCTCGTCCACCTTCAGCAGAAACAGTACGAATCCGCGCTCGCCCGCTTCCAGGAGGCGCTCCGGCTCGACCCAGACCACCACGCCGCCCGTGTCAACCTTGGCCTGGCGTTGACCCAGCAGGGAGACACCGCCCGCGCCATCGAGGTCTATGAGGCGATGCTCCGGGCCGATCCTGAATCGATCGAGGCCCACTACAACCTCGCCCTCGCGCTCCGCCGCGTCGACGAGCGATCCCGCGCCCTCGCCCTCCTCGAAAAATGCCACCAACTCCAGCCGGGCTTCGCCGACGCCTATTTCACCCGGGGGGAGATCCTCTACCAGCAGGCCAACCTTGACCCCGCCAAGGCGGCTCTCGAAGCGGCGCTCGAACGCCGTCCGAAAGATCCCGAGTACCGCTACGTTCTCGGCAACATTCTGCAGCGACAGGGAGCCTTTGTTCCGGCCATCGAGCAGTATCGTCTGGCGATCGAACTCTCTCCCGAGAGCCACGAAATCCACAACTCGCTGGCGACCGCTCTTCGGCAGACGGGCGATCTCGAAGGGGCCCGTGCCGCCCTGCAGGAGGCGAGCCGGTTGCTGCACCGCAAACAGGATCAGGAGGCCGCCGCCACCGCCATCATCGTCGGTCGCCAGCGCCTCCAGGAGGGCAAGCTGAGCGAGGCGAGCGCTCAGCTCGAAAAGGCCACTCAGCTCGCTCCCCAGATGGCGGAAGGCTGGTTCTATCTCAGCCAGACCCTGCGTCGACGCGGCCAGCTGGCCGCTGCCAAAAAGATGCTCGACACCGCGCTCTCCCTCGACTCCACCATCGAAGAACGGCTCCGCGAGCTCCCCTGATCTCTCGATCCGGGTGAGCTCGTCGGCCGGAGGGCTCAGATCGTTTCGAGGCGGTACTCCCGGGCAAGTTCGTTGAGCTGGAGGACGATCGATCGCCAACGGTCCCGCAGCAGCGGAGAGGGCGGCTCCTTCAGGAAATGGCGCTGCAGGGATTTGCCGAAACGGATCAGCTGGCTCATCTCTGTTCCGCCGGATCCGGGATTTCCCACCTTTCCCGCGAGCCGCTTGCTGGTCTCGACCAGATCCTGCAGGTTGACGAGGGCGGCCTCCCGCGCTCGCCAATCTGCTCCCTGCGCGTTGCGATTCTGGTAGGCTTGCCCGATCTCCCGGCGTAGCTGGCTGACCAGGGAGTGAACGGTCTCGACCCGCTCGACGATCTGCTGATCGCTCATCCGTGTCGGACGTCCGTTCTTGCCTGCCTCCTTGACCGTCGTGCGGTAGGCGAACGCCAGTTTGTCGAACAGCCCCGGAAGGGCAGCCCAGGCCTGACGCGTCTGTTGCAGCTGGGTGCTGGCAAAGACGGCCTGTTCGGCCCGTTCGGCTCGCCGCAGCAGCTCCTCGACCTCGGTTCCCGCCGGACGTTCCGGGCGATAGGCGCTTCGCAACCGGCGGGCGGCGACCGCGACCTCTTCGGTCAGCTCCCGCAGTCCGCTCGCCCCCCCATTGCCTCGGCCCCGTTGCAGGTCTTCCTTGACCGAATCCCGGACGCGATCACTCGCCCCGACGATCTGGTCCAGCAGCGGCCGGATCTCGCGATCCGGAATCCGCTGGATCTCTTGCGCCGCCGACTCCAGCCCGACCGTTCCGAGCAGGGCCAGGAGGGCCAGCCCCGCCAGCGCCCCTGCCCAGTGTTGGCTGCCGCGGGAGACGAACGTCGAGATCACTTCTCTTCTTCTCATTCCTGCCTCCTTTCTCGGTTACTGCCCGACGCCCAGCTCCCGCAGGAGGAAGGCATAGTCGAACGCGGTATCCCGCAGTCGGTCATAGCGGCCCGAGGCCCCGCCGTGTCCTCCCGGTTCCAGTTTGGTCTTGAAGAGCAATGGGTGGTCGTCCGTCTTGTGGACGCGTAAGCGTGCGACATACTTGGCCGGCTCCCAATACATCACCTGTGAGTCGTTGAGTGAAGTCCGGATGAGCATCGTCGGATAGGCCTTCCGCTCGATGTTGTCGTAGGGCGAGTACCGTCGCATGTAGTCGTAGGCCGCCTTCTCGTTCGGATTCCCCCATTCGAGGTACTCTCCGACCGTGAGGGGGAGGGTCGCGTCGAGCATGGTGTTCATGACATCGACGAACGGGACATAGCTCAGCACCACTTGGAAGAGGTCCGGGCGCAGGTTGGTCACCGCGCCCATCAGCAGCCCTCCCGCGCTCCCTCCCATGACCGCCAGCCGGTCCTTCGCCGTGTACCCCTCCGCGATGAGGTGCTCGGCCGAGCGGGTGAAGTCGGTGAAGGTGTTCATCTTCTTCATCAGCTTTCCCTGGTCGTGCCAGTCCTTGCCGAGCTCTCCGCCTCCCCGGATGTGGGCAATGGCATAGCCGACGCCACGATCGAGCAGCGAGAGGCGCCCCGAATTGAAGTCGACGTCGTTCGAGATGCCGTATGACCCGTAGCCATCCAGCAGCAGGGGTTGCCGCCCATCCCGGGGGCGATCCTTGCGGTAGACGATCGAGATCGGAATCTTCACTCCGTCCTCCGCCGTCGCGTAGAGCCGCTCCGAGACATACTGCTCCGGCTGGTACCCCCCGAGGACAGGCTGCTGCTTCCTGAGGGTGCGGGCGCGTGTCTTGACGTCGTAATCGAAGACGGACTTCGGGGTGATCAGCGACTCATAGCCAAATCGGTAGGTGGTCGTCGTGAACTCCTGGTTGGTCCCGGCGCTTGCGACATAGACCGGTTCGGGAAATTCGATTCGATGGGAGCCGCCTGTTCCCAGGTCGTAGACCTCCATTCGCGTCAGCCCATCCTCGCGTTCGAGGGTCAGAAAATGGGTCGCGAAACACTCGACATCCTCGAGCATCACCTGCGGCCGATGCGGGATCCGCTCCTTCCACCGTTCGGGCGAGGGGTCGCCGAGCGGCGCGGTCACCAGCCGGAAATTCTTGCCCTGGTCGTTGGTCCGAATGTAGAAGGAGTCGCCGAGATGGTCGAGGTAGTACTCGTGCCCCTCGCGACGTGGCGCGACCAGTTGGAAGGGGTTGCTGGGCGTGGCCGTCGCGACCCACCGCACTTCGCTCGTCGTGTAGCTCGCCGAGGTCAGCGTCACGTACTGCTTGCTCCGCGTTCGGCCGACCCCGATGTTGAAGAGTTCGTTCTTCTCCTCGAAGAGCAGTTCGTGGAGATCTGTCCCCAGCAGGTGACGAAAACAGCGGTTCGACCGCTTCGTCGTCTCATCCTCTTGCGTGTAGAAGACCGTCCGATTGTCGGTGGCCCAGGCGAGCGAGGTGATCCGCTCGGCGAGCGGCCCCGTCACCTCTCCCGAAGCGAGATCCTTGAGAAAGAGCCGGTACTGTCGGAACCCTGTCTCGTCCGTCGCAAACGCCAGCCGGTTGCCATCGTCGCTCACCTGGTAGAGCCCAAGGCTGAAGAAGGCCTTCCCCTCCGCCATCTGGTTGAGGTCGAGGGTCACCTCTTCGGGGGCGTCGAGGCTCCCCTTGCGCCGGCAGAAGATCGGGTACTGCTTCCCCGCTTCCGTACGGGTGTAGTAGTAGTACCCCCCCTGAAGGTACGGGACATTCTCGTCCGTCTCCTTGATCCGGCCGAGCATCTCCTGATAGAGCTTCTTCTGTAAATCTTCGGTTCCCCGCATCATCTGATCGGCATACTCGTTCTCCGCTTTGAGATAGGCGAGTACTTGCGGGTCCTGCTTGGTCTTGTCGGCCATCCACGCGTAGTCGTCCGTTTCGGTATAGCCGTGGATCGTCGTCGTCTTCGGCCTCTTCAAGGCCACTGGCGCTGTCGGTCTCTCGTCTTTCCTGGTCATGCTACATCCAGCTCCCATCCATCCCAGCGCCAGCGTCACGACCAGCGCAGTCTCCCATCTCCAGGGGGGAATCCTCTTGCCTCTTTTGTTCGACGGCGCTTCTTGCGCCGCCAGATCGCTCTCTTCCACCCGCTCTTTCCTCTCCATTGGCCCGTCCTCCTCAGGTTCAGGTTCAGGGGAGCCACGTTATCACCTGTCGCGGTCTCTTTTGAGCCCTGGTCCCCTTCTTACCCGTCGCATTTTGCCTGAATCCGCGCCGACCAGTCTACACGATTTCCGGGCGAGTGTCGTGTCGCACCACGGGCGCGATCGGGCACCGCCTCTCCCCACTTTCTCTCTTCCGTGGAGGTGTGCTAGGATGCGTTGCACGAATGAAACGGTGTGTCAGCGTCTAGTCTGGCCAAGCAGAATCGACGAGAGGAAGCGACGAGGTGAGCGAAGAGGAGTGGGAGGGGGCAGGGGCAGGGGCAGGGGAGCGGACAGCGGTCGGGTTTCCCTCACCGGCGGAGTTGGACCGGCGGGGGCGGCTGGATATCGGCCGCTATCTGGTACGCCGCCCCGGAACGACCTTCTTTGCGCGGATGGAGGGGGAGTCGCTGCGGGGGGAGGGAATCGAGGAGGGGGATCTGCTGGTGATCGACCGCGCGGAGCCGATGGTCGTCGGGCAGATGGCGGCGGTACGGATCGGGGAGCAGATTGTGGTGCGCCGGGTAGAGCGGCGGGCGCAAGGGTGGGCGCTGGTGGCGGCGGGGCAGCCGGCGCTGCTGCTCGAAGGAGCGGGGGAGGAAGAGGCGGCGCAGGGGTGGGAGTACTGGGGGAGGGTTCTTTTCTCGATCCGCGCCTTTTGAGGAGGGGGAGATGGTGACAGGGGTAGCCTTGATCGACGCCAACAACTTCTATGTCTCGTGTGAGCGGGTCTTCGATCCGGGATTGGTCGGGCGGCCGGTGGTCGTCCTTTCGAACAATGACGGGTGCGTCATCGCCCGCTCGGCGGAGGCAAAGGCGCTGGGGATCGAGATGGGCGCTCCCGTCTTCCAGATCGAGTCGTTGCTGGCCGCGGAGGCGGTCGAGGTCCGGTCGAGCAACTACGAGCTCTATGCCGACCTCTCGGCTCGCCTGATGGAGGCGCTCGAGGAGTTTTCGCCGGCCCTCGAGATCTACTCGATCGACGAGGCCTTTCTCCTGCTGGAGGCGAAGACGGTCGAGGAGTTGAGCGGGATCGGGCGGGCGATGCGGGAGCGGGTGCGGCGCTACACGGGGCTACCCGTCTCGGTGGGGATTGCCGAGACCAAGACGCTGGCCAAGGTCGCCAACCATCTCGCCAAGCGGTCGGCGCGGGCCCGCTCGGTCCTCAACCTGATCGATTCTCCGCATCTCGATCTGGCGCTCGACCGCACCCCGATTGGGGAGGTCTGGGGCATTGGCCGCCGCCACGCGGCGCGTCTTCTCTCCTATGGCATCGAGACCGCCCTTCGCTTTCGCCACGCCGACGACACCTGGGTCCGCCAAAAGATGACGGTTACCGGGCTGCGGACCCTCCACGAATTGCGGGGAATTCGCTGTCTCCCGATCGGGGAGAGCCACCCGCCGGCTCACAGCCTGGTCGTCTCCCGCTCCTTTGGAGAAGGCGTCTCGTCGATCGAGGAGCTGCGCTCGGCCCTGGCCCATTTCACCACCCGCGGCGCGGAGAAGCTGCGACGGCGTCGGCTCGCCGCGGCGGCGGTGACGATCTTCGCTCGAACCGGGCGGTTCCAATCGACACGGCAACCCGCCTATAGCGGCTCGGCGACGGCCGATCTGGGGTTGGCGACCGACAGCACGCGCGAACTGATGGCCACGGTCCAGGGGCTGCTGCCGACGCTCTATCGGCCCGGGTACTCCTATCACAAGGCCGGCGTGCTCTTCACCGGCCTCAGCGACCCGGCGAACGCTCCACTGCGGCTCTGGGAGACGCGGCGCTTCGAGCACGAGCGGACGCTCATGCGGCAGATCGACGCCTTGAATGCGCGCCACGGACAGGATACAGTGCGCTGCGGGCTCTTCCCCGCCGAAGAGCGTTGGCGAGCCCGCCTCGGGCGCCGCTCTCCGCGCTATACGACGCAGTGGAAAGAGCTGATGCGCGTCTCCTGACCATTGTCCGCTGGCCTTGCGGTCTCTTCCGGGCGAGGCTGGCGATCCATCCCGCATCCCGGACGTCAAGAGCGATGACCCACAAGTTTCACGTCAGCGTCAGCCAATTCGAGTTCGATCCCCGGACAGGGAAGACGACCATGGTCATCCGCGTCTTTGCCGATGATCTCGAGAACGCCATCACCCGCCACGCGGGGCGACCCTTTCCCCTGCTCGGCAGGGATGGCGGGGAGATCGGGAAGGACCAGGCGCTTCACGGGGCCATTTACCGCTATCTGCAGGGTCGGGTCGAACTGCGCAGCCGCCAGGGGCGGCCCGTCCCGCTCCGCTGGGGCGGGCTTGAAGCGCGCTCCGACCTCGTCTGGCTCTACCTGGAGACCCGCCTGCCGGGGGGAATCCGCGGCGCACAGCTCCGCCACCGCCTCTTCTGCGAGATCTTTGAAGACCAGGTCAACATCGTCAATGCCATCGAGTCGGAAGGGACGAGCGGCCTCCTCTTCGATGTCGATGACGACTTCAAGGTCTTTCAGCGTCCGCGCGCCGGCTCCTGATCAGGCGCGCACCGCGCTCTCGAGGATCTCGATCGACGCGGTCTCCGTGTCGAGAGTCGCGCGGAGCCCCATCGGCAGCGTCATCTGATCGGCGGTGTGCCCGATCGTCAGCCCGAAGAGGACTGGGATTCGCAGCGGGCCGAGAATGGCGTCGATGACCTCCCCGAGGGAGAAGCCCGCCGAGACGAAAGGCCGAAAGTCACTCGGCCCGCAGTCGACACACTCGCCAAAGACGATCCCCGCGGCCTGCTCCAGCTTGCCGGCCAGCCGCAGTTGCGTCAGCATCCGGTCGATCCGGTAGGGCTCCTCTCCGACATCTTCGAGGAAGAGGACGGCGTCGCGCGTCTCGATCTCGTAGGGCGTGCCCATGAGGGTCGAGATGAGCGTCAGGTTGCCCCCGACGAGGGGGCCGGTCACCCGGCCGGGCCGGACGACGCGGGTCGGGTGGAGCGGGCGGAACGAACTGCTCTCGGGCGGGTTGGTCTGTCGCCCGAGCGGGCGCGCCTCGGTGATCGCCTGCCGAAAGCTCTTCTGCGAGTACCCCGTCAAGGGAGAGAGCGGCACTGGCGAGTGAAAGGTGACCAGCCCGGTCTGCTGATGGATCGCCAGGTGCAGCGCCGTAATGTCGCTGTACCCGACAAAGACCTTCGGGTGGCGGCGGATGAGGTCGTAATCGATTCCGTCGAGCAGGTGGGACGCCCCGTACCCGCCGCGAATGGCGAAGACCGCGTCGACCTCCGGGTCTTCGAACATCGCGTGCAGGTCGGCCAACCGGTCTTCGACCGAGCTGCCGAAGTAGCCGGCCTTGCGTCCGACGCTGCGCCCCCATTTCACTTTCCACCCAAAATGGCGAATGGTCTGCTCGGCCTTCTGCAGAAGGTCCGGGTCACTGACCGGGGTCGCGGGCGAGATCAGGCCCACCGTGTTGCCCTCGACCAGCCGTTTGGGGCGGATCAAGGCGCGGCGGGCCGGCGCGTCAGAAGTCTTCGCCGGGGCCTGCTGCCCACGCACACTCGCGTGAAGGGCGAGAGGGGTGCCGGCCAGGCCGGCCAGAAGCGCTCTTCGTTGCATGGTTCATCTCCTCCAGATGATGGACTCAGGACAGGTCCTCCTTGTACGTGGGAGAGAGGAGGGCAGGGAAGCCCCCTCTCTCCCACGGAGGGGGACGGCTAGCGGGCGGTGTGAGTCCGCAACCGGTCGAGGGCCGGGACGAGGATCGTCGGCATCGCCGCGCCGCCCGCCTGGCTGTTGAGGGTCGCGACCTCGGCGAGGAGCGATCCGAGCTTCGCCTGATAGCCGTCCAGCTCCCGTTTCTGATCGGCGTAGACCTCCCGGACTCCCTGGGTTGGCGTCCCGTCCCCGTCGGCGGCCACATCGTGCAGGTAGCAGATCCGCGAGTAGAGTTTGGTTCCTCCCTTGAAGGCGAGGATGTCATAGACGACCTCGGCGGCCGGATTGTGCATCTCGGCTTCGAGCGCGTCCAGCTTCTCGACGAGCGCCTGTGACTGCTCGATGAGGCCGGGAAGGGCCGATCCCGTCTGCTGCCGGAGCAGGTCGTTACGCGCGGCGAGCTGGCGACGAACCGTTCGCAGCTGCCGCACCAGCAGCGTCAGTCGCGAGACATCGTCCCGGATCGCGAGGGCGGTCTGGAGCTGTGCCGTATACTCCGCCGCGCTCAGCGTGACGCGAGGGTCTGGCAGCAACTTGAGGCTCGCCGTCCCGGCGACCTTCTCGCCGAGGCGCAGACGCGCCTGGTAGAGCCCCGGAATCGCCATCGGCCCGAAGACGGGCCCCCCGAAGTCGAGCTTCCCGTTCTCGATCAGCTCGGCTCCCGTGTACTGAAGGTTCCAGACCGCGACGTTGACGCCGGCCCGGCGCGTCAGCTGCGCGGCGTTGATCGCCCGCGCCTCTCCCTCGAGGCTGTCCGAATAGCCGATCGCGGGGCGTCGCTCACTGCTCAGCGTGGCCACCAGGCGGCCCGCATCATCGAGAATCTCGATCGAAACGGGTTCCTTGGTCGCCTCTTTCAGCGAGTAGTAGATGACGGCTCCCTGAATCGGGTTCTGCCCGCTGAACTTGTCGCCCGGGCCGCGACCGTACTGCCAGCGGGTCGCGTCCGGGATCGGGAAGAGATGCTGCGCCTTCTCCCGGACCTCGGAGGTCCATTGGCGGAGCACCGAGAGGTGGTCGAATGCCCAGATCGATCGTCCGTGCGTCCCGACGACCAGCGTGTTGTCGCGGATCGCCAAGTCGTGGACGGCGACGGTCGGCAGGTTGAGCTTGAGCGGCTGCCAGCTGCGCCCCCCATCGGTCGTGTAAGAGACGCCCCGCTCTGTGCCGAGGTAGAGCAGCTGCCGGTCGACCGGGTCTTCCCGGACGGCGTGCAGGTAGTCCTCCCGCGGCAGCGATCCATCCAGCCGCTCCCACGTCGCGCCAAAATCGGTCGTACGGTAAAGGTACGGCGTCATGTCGTCGAGGCGATGGTGGTCGACGACGACGTAGGCGGTCCCGGCGGCGTGGCGGGAGGCCTCGATCATACTGACCGTGCCCCACTCGGGGATGCCCGGCATGGCGGCGGTGACGTTCTTCCATGTCTGTCCCCCATCACGCGTCAAGTGGACCAGTCCATCGTCGCTGCCCACCCAGATGGTGTCGCGCACCAGCGGTGACTCCGCTACGGCAAAGATCGTGCAGTAGGTCTCGACGCCCGTATTGTCACCGGTGATCGGCCCTCCGGCCCACTGCTGCTTGCTGCGGTCGTTGCGCGTCAGATCGCCGCTGATCGCCTTCCACGTCTGCCCTCCATCCGCGGTGCGGAAGAGGACATTCCCTCCGTGGTAGACGACCTTGGGGTCGTGTGGTGAGACGTGGATCGGCGCCGTCCATTGAAAGCGGTACTTGAAGTCGGCGGCTCCGTGCCCAGATGGGTCTTCCGGAAAGACGGTGACGTTGCGGGCCTGTCCCGTGCGCTTGTCGAACCGCGTGAAGATCCCTCCGTACTCTCCCGCATAGACGATGTTGGGGTCGGACCAGTCGGAGACGACCCAGCCGGCCTCCCCTCCGCCAACTCCATACCAGTCGGTGTTGCGGATCCCACCGCTTTGCAGGCTGTGGCTCGGCCCCTGGGCCGTCCCGATGTCCTGCATCGACCCGGCGATCATGAAGGGGGTTCGCGTATCGACGCTGACGTGGTAGAACTGGCTGATCGGCAGGGCGGGCGCCGTCCAGCTCTTTCCGCCGTCACTCGAGACGTCGACTCCGCCGTCATTGCCGGTGATCATCCGCTTCGGGTTGGTTGGGTCGAACCAGACATCGTGATGGTCGCCGTGGTGGATCCCACGAACGAACTCGAGCGACTTGCCCCCGTCGATCGTTCGCACCATCGGCACATTCGGGAACCACGCTTCGTTCGGATTGGTCGGGTGGACCGTGACCGTCGTGTAGTACCAGGCCCGTTGCCGCAGGAGACGACTGGCGTTGATCAATTGCCAGGAACGTCCGCCGTCGTCCGAACGGAAGAGGCCCCCTTTCTCCGCCTCGATCAGCGCGTAGACCCGCTTTCCCTCCGAAGGGGCGACCGCTACTCCGACCCTGCCCCAGATCCCCTCTGGCAGGCCGCTTCCCGTCAACTGCGTCCAGGTCGTGCCCCCATCCCGGCTGACATAGAGCCCGCTGCCTGGACCGCCACTCTGCAGATCCCACGGATAGCGGCGCGCTTGCCACAACCCCGCGAAGATGATGCTCGGATTGGAAGGGTCGAGGGCAACGTCCGAGGCCCCGGTCACCTCGTCTTTGCGCAGCACCTGCTCCCAGCTCTTCCCTCCGTCCCGCGTGCGATAGATGCCCCGTTCCGGGTTCGGTCCGAAGGCGTGTCCGAGGACCGCGGCAAAGGCGATCTCCGGGTTGGTCGGATGCACGACCATCGTCCCAATCTGCCCCTTCTGCTTCCAGACGTGCTGCCAGGTCTG
>Ga0169931_10012433_pt1 | contig 11801 bp, 9 predicted proteins | sample Kivu_15m_20L_FD_129675 | JGI IMG/M metagenome (GOLD analysis project Ga0169931, IMG submission 129675) | Freshwater microbial communities from Lake Kivu, Western Province, Rwanda to study Microbial Dark Matter (Phase II) - Kivu_15m_20L... | ecosystem: Environmental > Aquatic > Freshwater > Lake ... | reverse complement strand
GAAATGAAACCTAACCAATTAGGCGTTGAGAAATTAGTCAGTGCCGTACTTGCAGTATTAGCAGCAAGCCAATGCCCCAAAGAACAAATACTATTATCCAGTTTTGATCGCAGCATTATTGAATTACTTGCCAGTAAACCACCGGGCAGCGTACCAGCATATGCTTTGTTATTAGATGTTGATCAATCAGATGCGATTGCTTTTGCAGCAGCGCATCGCTGTGTTAGCATTAATCCGCATTTGCCTCTTTTGCAAAATGAGCCGATTACTTTTTTACAACAAGCCCATAGCGCTGGCTTAAAAGTATTCAGTTTTACCATGAATGAGCCAGATATGATTCAAGATTTTTTATCAGCAGGATTGGATGGGTTTTTTACTGATAATCCGCTGTGTTATAGTTTGTATCCTATTAATGATGAGAGGTAAAGATGGCTATTTCAGTAGAGCAAATAAAGCCAATTTTTGAAAAAATCCAAGATAAAATTCGTGATCAAGATGGAGGGGGGCGAGTCATTTGTGCTGTTGACATTTCTCGTCATACCCCAAGGTTGATTGCTTTAGAAGAATACATAATATTGCTGACATGGTTGCAGGAAAACAAAATTGGGTATTCTGAAAATAAAAATGATGCAGATGCAAGCCAGGCAATAAAATTATTTATGCCGGTGGTAGACGATCATTGGCTTGTTTTCCATTGCTCGAAAAGAATTTTAAAAGAGCGTGTGTATGCTCAGCCACCAACAGTAAAAGCGACGGATTTTGCGCTAAGGATTGCACCCGTAAGTTAAGCCCGGAAGTATCGCTTCACCTTAAAATGTTAACAGCATTTGTGCCTGAGGTTCTGCAACATGACCACTGACTGTTGTAAAGGCCTCATTTGCCGCGCTCACAATCTGTATTAATTCTGCCTGTAAGGTTTGGTTTGCTTCACATTTCTTGTTTATAAAAGCGGTCACAAAATTTAAAGCAGTATGTAACAAGCGCGCACATTCTGTTTGTAAATCATCTGCTAAAACTTCTGGATCCATTGCCAGGGCTTTTTCTGCATACAAGTAATTGAGGTTGTCGGTAGAAGTTCTGACAAATTTCATTAATTGTTCGTTTAATAAAAAATTTAATTGTGCAGCCTCTTCTTTGGTCACTGTTTTTAATAAAGGTGCAATGCAAGCAGTTAAATATAATTTAATGGGTTTGCTAAATTGATTTTCGATGATCTGAGAAATAAACTCAGAATCTATTGGGCGCAGCTGTTTTTTAGGAGTAAATTTTTTTGATTTAAAAAACGCAGTTAAATTCAGTTGTGCAGGGATATGGGCAGTGACTTTTTGCGTGAGGTGCGCAAGCATTGCAAGAAATTTTTTTAAAAACTGTTGAAAAATTTTTTTATGCGCTGTCATGTTTCCTGAATGAGCATCAGCGATTTTTTCAGTGGCGAGTTGTCGCATACTTCTAAAAAGTTTATTAAATAGCAAATGAATTTTTGCTTCTTTTGTGGTTGCTTGAGCAGGTGTGGTTTCAGGATGCTCTTCTGTTAATTGTCTTTCTTCGGTGATATATCGTTTTAATACTGCTTTCAGTTCTTGAAGAAATTTGGCATATTCAAAATTGTTTTGTTGTTTTGTGTATTCCATTAAAACTGAGTGAAAAATACGACGTAAAATTTTTAAAGACTCATTATTTTGATGGCGTTCATATTGATGATGTAAAGACAGTAATGTTTCTCGCAGTGCTGTGCTGGAGAGTGTGCTGTTGTGATTTCTATAGCTGTGTAGTGCTTCTAGCATCAATTCTCGAATCAGTGTATTAAAATGTAAAGCGTCTTCGGCTTGATTAGATATACTAACAGCCATATAAGAATGCTCACCATCGGTGTCGGTATCATAAAGATGTAACAAAAATAATTTTTCTTCTTTATTATCTTGTTCCACTAGTGGATACCAAGGATTTTCCGCAGGCCCATTTTGTTGTGCATGGCGAAATCCATCGCAAAGATAAGCAATGGTTGGTCGTTGAAACATTCTTTCATCTGCATCGCTAAACTTTTCACGTATGTCGGTGGAAAAAATATGCGCTCCTTCTGCAGCGGGGCAGGCCAGCGCATAGGCTTGTAATTGTTTGGTGTTACATTGTTTAGAATATTGTGGGAAAAATCGATAGCGCCGGACTGCCCCAGATGCTAATTCTTGTGATACAGAATCATCAACAAAAATAGTTGACCAAGCAAGTGCAGAAATTCTTGGCTGGGTGGGATCGTATGGCGAGGTACAGGAAAATTCTGCAACAGAGAGCAAGCCACTTTTTATCAATAATAATAAATTAGTTGCAATGGCTAATTGTTTCTGCTTAATTTGTTCGGCAGAAATGGGCGTGTTGGGTGAAGAGATTAAGGCAATTAATTTTTTAGGCGCTTTGCCAAAATAATCAATGATACATTGCAGACTTTCTGTTAATGGTGCAGCATGTTCTGCCAGTGCAAGCAGTTGATTTTGTATCGCAACGGCTGCTTGTTGATTGGCTTGCTGTACGCTGAGCGCAGTGGTCGCCAACAAACTGTTTAAAGTTTGCTGTAAGTGATCTCGATCACTTTCGGAAGTGCTTGGGCTGCGAAGTTGTGTCACCAGACTACGTACGGCCAATTGCGTACTAATTGGTGTTTCTATGGGTGATCCAGGCATAAGCTACATTTCTCTTTCCAATGAGATAATTACTGTCCATAAACTGCTCATGTTGCTTTATTCACGAATACCCTGCGGCTTGCCGCAGGTTTTTCGCCAAGGGGGAGCGTGCAATGCTCCCCCTTGAATCGATCGCCGCGGTTTCATACCGCGGCGATCGAAATCTTAAATTGATTCAGCAGATGAGTACTTCATTCATCTGGGTTTATGATGATGACGTAAAAAATAGACCTCTGTCAAGTTTTCAGGCTATCTATTTGTAATGTTTGGAAAGATTAAATTGGTCGTGCAGGCCCATTTACACTGGATTCCAGCATTTGCTGAGTTTCGCCCATTGATAATCTCAGCTGTTCGCGTTTGGTGGGAAAATACCAAAAAGAATCAATGGGTTTTGTTTTAGAGGCGTCTAAATTTGGCCCTAGCCATGAGCCATGAATGTTTGCACGTGTTGCCTCATAAGCTTGCAGTAAGGCGGCATTCGTTTGAGGGCCACTCGGTTGTAATAAAGCGAAAACAGCAGTCTGTGTTTTCTCACATTGCGCAGTCACTCCTCCTGCAAACCACCATAAAAATTTCACCCAAATGGAAGCGGATTGCTTGGCAATTTGTGCGGCATAATCAGCAAGTAAGCTACTAATTAATAAAGCTAAAGCATTTTCTTCTGCAGCATATCGTGCAATCAGTTGCATACGCTCTGGCGTTAAAATAAATTTTTGGTGGGAGTAAGAAAGACGGCAGCCTCGTTGAATGAGAGAAGTAATGGTCGACTCTGGCGCCTGCTGCGCGAGTGCATAGTCGAGCAATGTTTGCTGCACCCCATCAATGGTAGGCATCGATAATTTTGGATGGTCTAAAGGAACTGCTGCAATTTGTGTAGCGCGCAATTCGGCGATGGCATCTTCTGATAATGCTGTTTTTTGTTGGAATGCTTGCCAGATCGCATCTTCAGAAGGTTGGCTCATGTGATATTCGGTATTGAGCGCTTCTTGTACTTGAGCCCAATTTGCTAATTGCACAAATAATTGCTCTGATTTTTTTTGATAAAAATATAACGCCTGATCTAATCGGAGTATTTTTTGATGGGTTATTTTGTAAGTAAAAGGTTCAGTTAAAGCGATACGTATTTGTTTTATTGCATCCAGCAAACAGTCATCGACCGCCCAAAGTGCTGGTGGCGCCATACCGCTTTCATTGATATGTGTTTGGAGTAACTGTGCAAGATGGTTTTTTAATTGTTGCCACTCTGTTACAGTGATCTGTGCTTGGGTTGCACAGGCAAAGGAAAAAATGCATTGGCGAATTTTTTCTAATAATTCTATTTCGAGCAATACCATGAGCCAGCGTAGATGGGTTTCATGGGTTTTTTTGGAAAATTCATATTGGCTAATATGAATGGCCTCCGGACCCAGTGCGCGATCAAGATTGTGACCGCTTTGAATGGCTTGTACGGCTTGTTGAATATGTGTTCGGTATCTACGTATAGCTGGGCGTGATAGAGGTGGTTTTTTCTTTGCAAGCCGCGCTTGAGTAAAAATAGCGCCGTTGATGTTATGCAAATATAAAGGTTCGATTCTGCCACTTGCTTGTAGCGCGGCAAAATAATCAGCAATGGCTGTAGGGTTGTTAAATTCTGAGTCTTTTATATCGATAGGAGGAGAATACATGGTGGTTGCCTTGGGTTAACAACAAAAAAGCTAATAAAAATTTCAGTTATGTTAAAAGCACTAAATCACCCAAAACAGCTTGGTGATTTTGCCTGCGTAGTGTAACCTTGCTTTTTATTTTATATTGGAAATGGTATTTTTTAGCTAATCTGGTGATATAGTCTATATTGTGTTGATAACGACCATGCGACGACAAAACATAATTTTTTTGCTCGGTGCTTTCAATAGAAAATAATATATGCTGAGCAATGTTTTTTAGTTTTTGAAATAAATAATCACAATCTCCTATGTAAACTAATACATCGGCAAGAATTGCTAAATCATAATGCTCGGTGCATTGATCAAGATAATCGCTGAGTTCTTGTTCATGTAATGTATTGTAGAGCGCTTTATCTGCTGCGACTTTAAGCATGGCCTGAGATAGATCTACGCCGATTAATGTCTTAGCATGGGGTTTAAATAATGCGCCTATGAGTCCTGTGCCACAGCCTAAATCAACAATGGAATAATGTGCTTGATGATGCGTGTGCTTTTGCCAAAATTGATAGAGCAGCTCGGGTGTTTGGTAATGTAGCGATTGCAACAAATGTTCATCAAAGCGATCAGCATATTGATTGAACAATGCCTTCACATAAGCATCAGGCGCTCTTGCAGGTGGATTCTTTTGCAACAGCGCAGCATGCATGTAAAGTGCAATATCATCTGTCGGTGCAAGGGTTAAAATTCTTTGATAATAACCTAATGCAACGCTCGGTTCTTTTTCTTTAATGGCAATGCTGGCAAGATTATGCAAGACTAAAATATTATCAGGATTAATTTTTAAAATTTTATAAAAACAGTCTTTACTTTCAGCATAATGATCCAACATCATGTGCACAAAACCTAAATGATATAAAGCCTCCAGCTCTTCTCCGGCTTTTTCTAAATAGCGAGTAAAGTAATCACAGGCTTGCGGAAATCTTCTGAATTCCATTAAGGCACAGGCAAGATTATAATGCGCAGGCAAATAATTTTCATCGATACGGCAAGCGGTTGCAAAATAATGAATGGCCTGAGCAAAGTTTTTTTGTTGCATGAAACAGCTGCCGAGATTGACTAATGCTTCTAGATGATTAGGATACTCAAACAACACTTTTTCTAATGCGGTTTGTGCCTCAGTAATTTGATTTAATTTTAAATGGCAAAATCCTGCTTGGAATAAAAAAGTCATTTGATGAGGCGCTGCGTTAACACAGGTTTGTAGATGAATTAATGCTTGAGCAAAATCATTGCTGCTTTGTAAGGCTTGTGCTAAACCAAAATGCGCTGATAATGCATGCGGATCATGTGAAAGTGCTTGCGTATAATTAATTTTTGCTTGATCGAGTTGCTTGAGTTTAAGTAAACAATGCGCGTAGAGTGTGTAATATTCGACACAAGGATTATCCTCACAAAGCTTGGCAAGCTTTGTTGCCGCTTGTTTAGGATCTTCCTTAGCCAGTTGTTGTAAGGCAAAATCAATCATTCAGATAAGTGTTGTAAAGGAAAGCGAATAATAATGGTAAAGCCTGTATGTTCGATTGGGTCAGTTTCTGTTGTAACAATATGCGCATGATGTAAATCGGCTACTTGTTTCACAATGGATAAGCCCAAGCCACTACCTGGTGCTTCATTGCCAAAGATTCTAAAAAAACGTTCAAAAATGCGCGCACGAAATTTTTCTGGAATACCTGGCCCATCATCTGCAATAGTTAGCGCAAGATATTCTGTTTCCAGTTTGAGATCAATTTGAATTTTACCTGTGTTGGGTGTGTAGCGAATGGCATTATCCACTAAATTGCGTACTAAAATTTGTAATGCTGTAGCATTGCCATGAATCGTGACAGTTTGAGGGGGGTGATTAAAAATAACACAGATACCTTTTTCTCTAGTCATAGCGCTCAAGGATTTCAACACTTCTTGAATGATGTGTTCTAGTGAGCAAGGTTGATAAGTTTTAAAATGTTCGTTATCTGGCGCAAGTCGGCCCATAGCAAGCAGCTGATTAACAATATGGTGCGCGCGGTCAACGCCGAGAATAACATTTTGCATCACAGCAAGTTGCTCAGGCGAAGAGGCCACCAATGAAGCCACTTGTGCTTGGGTGCGAATCGCTGCAAGTGGGGTGCGCAGTTCGTGCGCAGCGTCTCCAGCAAAACGTTTTTCGCGTTCAAAAGCGTCTTTTAATCGTTGCAGCAATTGATTGAGCTCTTGAATCAGCGGTTGGATTTCCAGTGGCGCATCTGATGCATTAACTGATTCGAGGTAGTAAGGTTCGCGTTTGGTTAAAGCATGAGCGATTTGATTTAAACTGCGTAAGCCGCGGCCAATAATAATCCAAATCAAGAGTCCGGCTAAGGGGTAAGTGAGCAGCATGATGTATAGATCGTCGATCATAATGTGATGCGCTAATTGATCACGTTCAAAATACGGTTCAGCTACGATAAAAATTAAATGGGTGTCTTGATTATAATTGCTGAATACACGGTAATGAATGTTATTGATGATTAAATCGTTAAAGCCAAATTTTCCTTGGGATAACATGGTAGTTGGGGCATTTGCTGAGCGGAGCAGTAAAGTATGATTCGGCCCCCAAATTTGGAAACGATATTTGCCAGCATAACTGGAAGGCTCTGGGGTTTTATCATGATTCATATATTTTTGTGCTTGTGCAGGCACGGCATCCATACGCTCTTGAAGTTTTTGCCAATTTTGATTTTGGATATCATGGCCGGCAATCGCGGTAAATGATAAGCCCGCTTGACTGAGCAAATTATCGAGATGTTCTTCAATATCTTGTTTGTCGAGACAGTAATTACCAATCGCAGTTAAAGAAATAATGACAGTCATCGCTAAAAGCAAATTGATGAGTAAAAATTTCCGAATGGAATGTTTCATAGCTTTTCAATTTTATAACCAATGCCGCGGATGGTGTGAATAAGGCCAATGCCAATTTTTTTGCGTAGATTGTGAATATGCACTTCAAGTGTGTTGCTGTCGATATCTTCTTCCCAGCCATACAAACATTGTAAGAGTGATTCACGGGTTACTACTTGCCCAGCATTTTCTAAAAGTTTTTGCAGTAAAGCAAATTCTCTACGTGCTAGTGGCACCAAATTGCCACCTAAGGTCATGGTGTGGGCTGCAGGGTCCAATTCCAAATTGCCATATTTGATCGTCGGTTCTGCTCTATCTAATGATCTTCTGACCAAGGCGCGAATACGCGCATGCAATTCTTCTAAATCAAAAGGTTTGGTGAGATAATCATCGGAACCAGTGTCGAGCCCTTTGACTCGATCTTCTAAGCTATCGCGTGCAGTGAGAATTAATACTGGGGTTTTCAGGTTTTCTTTCCGGGCTTCTGCCAAGACCTCTAAACCATTGCGTTTTGGTAACCCTAGGTCGAGAATGATCGCATCAAAAGCCTCTAATTTAATAGCTTGTAAAGCCGATGCGCCATCTTTCAACCAATCTACTGCGTCACCATGAAAAGTAAAATAAGTGACAATTCCATTGCCAATCAGTTCATCGTCTTCCACGAGTAATATGCGCATAAAAAATTCTTGGCTCCTGGTTAAAGCTGCAACAATATACCTTGATCTTCCCAATGTGCTGCAAAAAAATCAATTAAACTAGATAAAACAAAACCATTCGGTAATGGCGGATTTCCTTTTTCCATCCAGGCTGTTTTACATATTTTTAATTGATTGGATAATGATGTTAGTGTAACCCACTTTTCTGCTAAAGTCATGGTTAATGCTTGATCTATTCCTTGAAAATAAAAAAATATTTGTTTAATCGGTTTGTTTTCTCTGCGTAGTTGCATGGTTTGCTCAAGTGCCCGTTCTTGGTTTGATTGAATTAACAAATGATAAGCCATTTTATTTTTTCCTGATGAGGAGTGATCCATCCCCATAACTGTAAAAACGATAGTGCGCTAAGATTGCATGGGCGTAAAGTTGTTTGCAAAAATCAAGGCCAACAAATGCAGATACCAGCATAAGTAAAGTTGATTTAGGCAAATGAAAGTTAGTAATCAGCGCATCAGCTATTTGAAACGTAAACCCTGGCGCAATAAATAAATTTGTTTCACCGCTTTGTGGTGTTAAAGCACCTTGCTGCGCAATGCTCTCCAGGCAGCGTAAACTGGTTGTGCCCACTGCAATAACACGGCCACCTCGTTTTTTACAGGCATTAATTTTTGCACAAGTTTCTGCATTGATGGTAAATGATTCATAATGCATGACATGGTCGGCAATATTCTCCACTTGTACCGGCATGAAGGTACCTGCGCCGACATGTAAGGTAAGATAAGCGCAGTCAATTTGTTTGGCTGTTAATTGATCTAGTAGCGATTGATCAAAATGTAAGCCGGCAGTCGGTGCTGCAACAGAGCCTTCGTGACGCGCGTAAACGGTTTGATAACGTGTTAAATCGGTTTGTTCATCTTGACGTTTTAAATAAGGTGGCAAAGGTATGTGGCCAATTTGCTGCAAGCGATCGAGTAATAATTGATCCGCATCAAATTGCATAATAAAAAATCGTTGTTTGCGCCCAATAATGGTTGCGGTAGAGCCATCTGCAAGATGTAAGATTTGACCTATTTTAAGTGGCTTGTTACTACCCAGATGCACGACGCCTTGATGATTCGGTAGCATGCGCTCAATTAATATTTCAACTTTGCCCCCCGTTGGTTTTTCTGCATATAATCTTGCAGGCATCACACGGGTATCATTAAAAATCAGTAAATCTCCTGCTTGTAAAAAATCAGTGAGATCACGAAAATAACTGTCCTTGATCAGTGAACAATTAGGGTCACCTATCAACAAGCGGCTGTCACTGCGGTTTTGAGTCGGATAAGCCGCAATCAGTTGTTCGGGCAGTGTGTAATCAAAATCATTTATATTCATTAATTTTGCGACTATACCATTTTTTCTGGTGAAACAAACTCATCAAATTGCTGTGCAGTTAAATGGCCTAATTCAACCGCGGCTTGTTTTAATGTTGATCCGGTTTCATGGGCTCTTTTAGCAATTTGCGCTGCTTTGTCATAGCCAATAAAAGGGTTTAAGGCGGTATTCAGCATTAAACATTCTTCCACATATTTTGCTAATTTTTTTTCATTGGCCTGTAAATCAGCAATGCAAAATTGATTAAATGCGCTGCAGCCATCAGCCAATAAGCGAATCGAATGGAGTACATTGCTGATGATGACCGGTTTAAAGACGTTTAATTCGAAATTGCCTTGCGAGCCTGCAATGCCTACTGTGACATCGTTACCCATCACTTGAGCGCAAATCATGGTTAACGCTTCACATTGGGTTGGGTTGACTTTGCCCGGCATAATGGAAGAGCCAGGTTCATTTTCGGGTAAATGTAATTCACCTAAGCCACAGCGTGGGCCAGAGCCAAGCCAGCGAATATCATTGGCAATTTTCATTAAAGCTGTTGCGGCCAAGCGTAAGCTGCCACTGGCTCGGACTAATGCATCATGAGAAGCCAGTGCAGCAAATTTATTGGGGGCTGATACAAAAGGTAGGCCTGTTAATGCGGCAATTTCTGATGCAGCTTGTTCAGCAAAATTTTTGGGCGCATTCAGCCCTGTGCCAACTGCTGTGCCACCCAGAGCCAGTTGATATAACCAAGGTAAACTTGCTTGGATTGCTTCTATTGCATAATCGAGTTGTGCAACATAGCCTGAAAATTCTTGCCCCAAGGTCATCGGCACAGCATCTTGTAAATGAGTACGGCCAATTTTAATTAAGGCATGAAAGCTTTCTGCTTTGGCTGCGAGCCCGGTGCGCAGGCTGATTAAAGCAGGTAACAGTGATTGTGTCAGTGCTTGCGCTGCAGCAATGTGCATGGCAGTAGGGAAAGTGTCGTTAGATGATTGCGATTTATTCACATCATCGTTTGGATGAATGAAACCACCTTTGACCGCGCGTGTGCCTGTGTGCAATTCATTCGCGCGTGCGGCAATCACTTCATTCACATTCATGTTGGATTGGGTGCCACTGCCTGTTTGCCAAACACGTAATGGAAATTCATTGTCGAGTTTATGCGCTATAATTTCATCGGCCGCTTGGGCAATAAGGTTAGCTTTTTCTTTGGGTAATACACCCAGCGCAGCATTGGTCATCGCTGCGGCTTTTTTCAGTAATGCTAATGCAGCAATTACTGCTTGCGGCATTTTTTCTTCACCAATAGCAAAATAATGCAGGGAGCGCTGTGTTTGCGCACCCCAGTAATGTTGATTGGGGACTTGAATGTCACCCATGCTGTCTTGTTCAGTGCGGAAAGTGCTGGTCATAAGAATCGGTAATCATTATTTGAAAAGTGCATATTATAAACAAGAAACTGGAGACAAGAAACTGCAGACAAGATTGTTTTATACTCAAACAACCTGAAGAAGTTGGTTTTAGGATTACTTCGCCCTTATTCCACAAGACTTTTTGCGGGGCTTTAAATTTTTTTATTTATCGATAGTAGAGAAAAAATAAATGGCACAAATTATCATTCGTGGTGCCCGAACCCACAATCTAAAAAATATTGATCTTACTTTGCCGCGTGATCAACTGATTGTAATTACCGGCTTATCCGGTTCGGGAAAATCATCGCTTGCTTTTGATACGCTGTATGCGGAAGGGCAAAGACGTTATGTCGAGTCTTTGTCTGCTTATGCTCGGCAATTTTTATCCTTGATGGAAAAGCCTGATGTCGATCATATTGAAGGTTTATCGCCGGCTATTTCTATTGAACAAAAATCGACTTCACATAATCCGCGTTCTACTGTTGGGACGGTTACGGAAATTTATGATTATTGTCGTTTGCTGTTTGCGCGCATTGGTGAGCCACGTTGTCCAAAACATGGTGTGAGCCTTGCCGCGCAGACGATTTCACAGATGGTAGACAGCGTGCTTGAATTAGAGGCAAACACTAAAGTCATGATTTTGGCGCCGGTGGTGCGTGAGCGAAAAGGCGAATACCATACTTTGATTGATCAGCTGAAAGCGCAGGGTTTTGTCCGCGCGCGCGTAGATGGCGATATTATTGAATTAGAAGATTTTCAACCGTTAGCAAAAAATATCAAGCACACTATTGAAGTTATAGTGGATCGGGTTAAAGTCAGCAATGAAGCACGCCTGCGCTTAGCGGAATCTTTTGAAATCGCACTCAAGTTGGGTAATGGTCTTGCCATCGTTTCTTTCATGGATCAACCTAAAAAAGCAGAGTGGTTATTTTCCAATCGCTTTGCTTGCAATGCTTGTGACTACAGTTTGGCTGAATGTGAGCCACGGCTATTTTCATTCAATAGCCCATCTGGAGCTTGTCCTGACTGCGATGGTTTGGGTATCAAGCAAACATTTGACCCCAATAAAGTTGTAGCGCACCCAGAAAAAAGTTTAGCAGAAGGGGCAATTCGTGGTTGGGATGCGCATACCAG
>Ga0169931_10012432_pt1 | contig 11801 bp, 9 predicted proteins | sample Kivu_15m_20L_FD_129675 | JGI IMG/M metagenome (GOLD analysis project Ga0169931, IMG submission 129675) | Freshwater microbial communities from Lake Kivu, Western Province, Rwanda to study Microbial Dark Matter (Phase II) - Kivu_15m_20L... | ecosystem: Environmental > Aquatic > Freshwater > Lake ... | reverse complement strand
GGGTGCGAATAGATGTGGCCCTTGCGCCCCATGCCACCTACGCGTTGCTGAGCATGGACCACGTGCTGTTCGATCATCGTGGCATGATCAACCTGATGCAGGCCCTCGAAAACGGTAGATGGGAGGGCCCGTGGTACGATGAAACCCCCGAACCGGGATGGGGCCAACGCCTGCGCCAAGCCGGACAAGCCATGCTCCACGCTTTTGGCAGTGCCGGTCCGCGCATGGCCACATTGGCCGGAGGTGTTTCGCGGGAAGTGGGATATGAACACACCGACCTCACCGAGCAACAGACCGCTGACCTCAAGCAGCAGGCTACCGAGGCCGGTGCCGGCAGCAGCCTGGCCCTGTACATGTTGGCGCTTTCGGCACAGAAGGTCGCAAAGGAGCTCGATGACCGTGGTTCCCGATGGACGTACCTATGGTTCAGCACCCCGCACGACCTGCGCCCACGTGGGGCGAGCGGCCATCTGATGGGCAACCGCATGTCGTTCTTCTTTTTCAGGTTGGATGCTGATGTGGCCCGATACCCCTACCGCGCGGTGCCCGAGTTGATGCGCCAACTCAAGGAGCAGATCCGTGATCGTGGGCCCGAGAGGTATTTCGCGCTGCTGGGCATGTTCCGCCACCTGCCGCTATGGCTCAGCACCTTGATGTTCAATATGCCCAGTGCGGGCCGTTGGGCCACTTTCGCATACTCTGACCTGGGCGACCTCAACCGCCTGCCCGCGACTTTCATGGGCCTACAGGTGCTCAGTACCCGGCATTACCCGCCCGTGCCCACTCCACCCGGTAGGAGCGTGGCCGCTGGTGTGGAGCACGGATGCCTGAGGGTGGTGGAAGGGAGGGGGTGAGTCAATTGCGCTGCCTCAATGCTGCACCACCACCCTCACCCTTGCGATGCTCTCGCCTGTGGCAATGGTGAAGATATTAAGGCCGTTGGGCCAGTCAATCACAGGAAGTTCAAAGTTCAATGTTCTGGGTTCAATGTTCAATACAGTGCGGCCTTGCATGTCAGTTGCGGTCACCGTCAGGTTTTCCAACCTTGAATTTTGAACTTGAAACCTGAAACTCTCCGATGCCGGATTCGGCCAAATTGTCAATTGCCCATTGTCAACTGATAATTGCTCCTCCACGCCCACCATGCACCCCGCAAGTCAGCCCGGGTCGGGGTCTTTCATATGGCGCTTCATGGCTCAATTGTGCTCAACAGGCAGTCGGCATAAGCACTGCCATAAAAATAGGCAGCGGCTCCGTTCACAATGTGCGCCTACACAGCGATAGTTCGAAGCACCCCCCTCCGCTCATGCCCTGCGAGCGAAGGGGGGGCTCAACTATCAAGCGGCTATCAAAGCCGCATCGGCCACGGTGGGGCCACCGCTGTCGGCATCCACCTCTATGCCGCTCAGGGCCACGACCTGATAGAACGCTGCTGATACCAGCAGTTCGTACGTGCCGCTGGCCAGGTTGGCAATGCCGTACCGGCCGTTGCTGTCGGTGGTGACCGCTATGCCCAATGCCACGATTTTGACCTGTGCTCCCTGTATGGGCTGTCCGGTGGCCTTATCGGTCACGGTGCCGGTTATTTTCAACGCACTCTGGTCCTCTTCTGATGCCGGCAGCAGGTACATGTTGTAGCGGGCCGGGTCGTTTCGGAAAATGGACTTGGCGGCCCGAGCCACGCTCACGCTGTAGGTCCATGTGTGGTTGTGCGCATTCACACGGGTCTGAGTTGCCAAGGGCCGCTGCGCTATGAACAGTTCCTGCGCGTTGTTGGCATTATCGAGGGCGGTGCGCAAAGTGGCTATCTCGGCAATGGCCGGGGCCAGATAGTTGGCTGCTATGAGCTGCGCACTGTACTTGGTGGCGGTGGTGTGCAGCAGCTTCATGAACTCGATCATGCCCGTCTGGCTCCTGCGCTGAGCATCGTAGTTGTTGTAGCCGAACTCGTTCCACACCCCTGGATTGTTCGGGAACGCCTTTTCAATGAAGCGTTTGGTGTCTTGGAACTTGTTGCGGCACAGCGTCATCTGGGTATCGATGGCAGCGGTGAGCTGGGTCACCTGGTCCAGGATTATCTCATCGGTGGGCTGGGTCTCGCTCAGGCCTATGGCGGTGGCCCAATCGTCCTCGTACGGATTGGCGTAGTCGGGGTCGAGGCCCACGAATTGCGCCTGATCGTCAATGAACAACAGCCTTTTCACCTTGCTGTGTTCTATCATGTACTGGTCGGCTATTGTAAAAGTCCTTTTAACTGTTTCCATGTTGCTTGATGTTAGGCCCCGCACTGGCAGGGCCGGGTTTATGAGTAGGATGTTGAGGCTGATGAGTACCGAATGGTCCTTTACAGGCGCACTTGGCCTGTGCGGGACCTAAAGAGGTAGGGGCGGAGCATGGCAATGGACGTACGGAGGAGAGCAATGGCCCTATGTTGGTATGCAACCGCTTTCTGTTACAAAGCAGGGCATTGCAGTAACCACGCTGCACGTAGGCGTCACATAGTTGCGCGTGGGCACCACCCAGCAGGTCTCGTGCGCCACCCAGCAGGTCTCGTGCGCCATCCAGCAGGTCTCTTCCGCCACCCAGCAGGTCCCCCGCGCCTCCGCAATCGCCCTGCCATGGCCCGATTGCGCATAATCGGGTCGTGTATCGATTCTGCCACCTGACAACAGAGTTCTGCTATCAGGCGCGCATCGGTAACTGACTGATGGATGAGATGAGCCGTACATGTCTGCTCCCTGGCAGATACAAGGTCAATTATTGATGTCTGTTGTTGTGTCTAGTCATATTACTGTCTTTATATCTTTACGAGACATTTTCTATTATCACGATGATCATGAAACATAAAAAAGACTGTTGTATCCGATTAGGTGCTCAGATAAAGGCCATCAGACAGCACCGCAGGCTATCGGCCGAGCAGGTGGCCGAGCGGATAGGCGTGATCGCTTCGACCTATTTCAAATACGAAAGTGGCGAGATAGACCTGTGCTACAGCAGGCTATGTGGCATAGCAGAAGCGCTCCAGGTGCACGTGGCGAGGATGATCTGCTACGACCCGGGCCGATTGCTCACGGATCTGGGCGCGGGGAGCGGTGACGAGCGATGAGCGATTAGAGAAGAGGGAGGAGGGAGGAGTGAAGAGAGAAGAGTGATGAGAGAAGAGCGATGAGTGACGAGTGATGAGAGATGAGGGATCACCCTTCGATCTTCCCGTTCACGATCTGCAGGATCTCTTTTTCAGCCTGAATGGCCTCCGACTCTATTCGGGCGGCTTTGGCAAGTACCTCGTCAAGGAAGGCCTTGTCTTTGAGTCCGCTGGCGTTGATGCGTACGTTGAGGTGAGCGCCCATCACGGCACTGCGGGCGCAGAGGGCGCCCACACCGGCATCGCTCACGCTGTTGGGGTTGCCATGGGTGGCCATGGCGCGCATCAAGGCCATGGATGCGTGTGCCGATTCCATCACTTGCAAAGGCACAAGGATGGCCTGCCGTGTGGCGTCCTGTATGGCTGCGGAGCGTGCGGCCTTCTCGGCATCGGTGTTCTTAGGCAACCCGAATGAGGCCATGATGGCGTTGAATGCGGCCGTATCCTCGTCAACCAGACGCAGCAGGGTGTCCTTGATGCGCTGACCCTCATGGGCATGCGCGCTGAACTCCTGCCAGCGGTCGTCCCACCCGCGTTTGTGGCTGCTCAGGTTGGCCACCATGGTGCCGAGGCCAGCGCCCAATGCACCCACGTAGGCCGCTATGCTGCCACCGCCCGGGGCGGGGCTCTCGCTGGCGGTCTCATCGGCAAAGGCGCGGAGGTCCATGCCTACGAGGCGCTCCTTTGAGGTGTCGCGGGTCATGTACTCGATCACGCGCTCCTCGGGGCGGAAAGGGGCCAGGTCATCGAGGCCGAGGCTCTTCACGGCTATCTTGATCAGTTCGGCATCGCTCACCCCGGTGCTGCGCTTCTGTTTCTCGAGGAAATAGCGGCCTGCATCTGTGAGGCATTTGAGCGGTACCAGGCCTATCAGTTCGCTACCCGTTACGCGTATGCCACGGGCCTGAGCGCTCTTGCAAGCCTCCTCAAAGGCCACGTGCACGGGTGTGATTGTGATGTTGGTGAGGTTGAGCGACACCTGCGCGATGCCGTATTCCTCAATGAACCAGCCGATGCCCTTCACGGCCTTGAGGGTGCCGGGCACGCGCTTGGGCTCACCGTTCTCATCCAGTACGGGTTTGCCTGTCACGGGGTCGCCCTCGCGGATCACCCGTCCCGCCTCGCGTATGTCGAATGCGATGGCATTGGCCCAGCGGGTGCTGGTGGTGTTGAGGTTGATGTTATAGGCCACAAGGAAGTCGCGGGCCGATATGGCGGTGGCACCCGTGCGGGCCACTGTGGCATTGAACTCGGCCGGACCGAAATCCGGCTTCCAAACGGGGTCCACCAGTTTCTTGTGCAATCCCTCGTACTCGCCTGCGCGGCAGCTGGCCAGGTTCCTGCGTTTCTCCTCGGTGCATGCATATTCGTAGAAGTAGCCGGGTATGCCCAGCTCGGTGCCCACCCGCTGGCCCAAGGCATGGGCGTATCGGGCGGTCTCTTCCATCGTGATGCCTGCAATGGGTATGAGCGGACACACATCGGTGGCGCCCATGCGCGGATGCTCGCCATGGTGGCGGCTCATGTCAATCAGTTCAGAGGCCTTCTTGATCAGGCGGAAAGCGGCCTCGCACACCGCATCGGGTGCACCCACGAAGGTGATGACCGTGCGGTTGGTGGCTGCCCCGGGATCCACATTGAGCAGGCGCACCCCCTCTACGGTGGTCACCACGTTGGCTATGGCATCGATCTTATTGCGGTCGCGGCCCTCGCTGATGTTGGGCACACATTCTATCAACTGCTGGCTCATGCTCGGCTCCTTTTTTGGCGGGGCCGAAGGTAGGAGTGGGCGTGGAAGGGCACTTCAATGCGGATGCCTGCGGTGATCGTACAATATCCGTTTCTTCTTAATGGTGCCGTAACCGTCATTCGTCTTGAAACATGTGATCAGTGCACCGTCCGAACTCCCAATGACCACCCAACCGTGCAGCCGCTGGTATTCGGCATCGAGCTTCAGCTCATGGGCCATCTGTTTCGATAGCGCATACATGTTGTACTGACCTTTATGGATGCACAGCCCGAGGTCAAGGATGAGCAGGACATCCTCCATGGCCAAGTGGCCCTCTTTGCATCGTTGTTCGAAATGGCGGGTGCAGTACCAGTCGAATCTTATCCTCCTGTCATCCACCTTGGCCACTATCGTAGCCTTGTGCTGTCCGTGCCGCTGGGTGTCTATGTAGCTCACCTGTGCATTGCGTTCTTCGGGTCTCATGGTCAATGGGTTTGGATCGGTTAACGCGGGTCAGGGCGGATCATTGTCTTTTTGTTTGAGAAGTGCAGCCGCGGGCAAGTGCAGAGGCGGTGCCAGTTACCTTCGCGCACTCATTAAAGCACCTACATGAGCACCGCAGCCACCGAGGCCCTCACCACTGTTGAGACCGCGAGGAAACTAGGCCTTCTGCCCGAAGAGTTTGAGAAGATCAAGGGCATTCTGGGGCGTGTTCCCAATTTCACCGAACTGAGCATCTACTCGGTGATGTGGAGCGAGCATTGCTCGTACAAGAATTCTATCAGATGGCTCAAGACACTGCCGCGCACGGGCAGCAAGCTGTTGGTTGCGGCAGGCGAGGAGAACGCTGGCCTAGTTGACATCGGTGACGGACTGGGCTGCGCCTTCAAGATCGAGTCGCACAATCACCCCAGCGCTTTGGAACCTTACCAAGGTGCGGCCACGGGCGTGGGCGGCATAAACCGCGACATCTTCACCATGGGCGCGCGGCCCATTGCGCAGCTCAACAGTCTGCGTTTCGGCAATCCGGACCTGGCACGTACCAAGTGGCTGATCAAAGGCGTGGTGAAAGGCATCGGAGACTATGGCAACGCTTTCGGCATCCCTACCGTGGGTGGCGAGGTGTATTTTGACGAGTGCTACAACCAGAACCCGTTGGTCAATGCCATGAGCGTGGGTCTGGTGAAAGCGGGCGAAACCGTGAGTGCCACATCCTACGGGGCCGGGAATCCGGTATTCATCGTGGGGTCAAGCACCGGGAAGGACGGTATTCATGGGGCCACTTTCGCCAGTGGCGACCTTACGGAGGATTCGGCCAAGGATCTGCCTGCCGTGCAGGTGGGCGACCCGTTCCAAGAGAAACTGCTCTTGGAAGCATCGCTCGAAGTGATCAGATGCGGTGCGGTGATAGGGATGCAGGACATGGGTGCGGCCGGTATTACCTGCTCAACCAGCGAGATGAGCGCCAAGGGCCAACACGGCATGGATATCCATCTGGACCGCGTACCCACCCGCCAACAGAATATGAAGGCGTGGGAGATCCTGCTCAGCGAGAGTCAGGAACGGATGCTGATCGTGGTGGAGAAAGGCCGCGAGAGCGAAGTGCTCCGCATTTTCGACAAGTGGGACCTCAACTGTGTGCAGATCGGCACTGTGACCGAGGGTGGCATACTGCGCTACCACATGCACGGTGAGTTGGTGGCCGAGACCCCGGCCGACCCGCTCGTGTTGGGCGGTGGTGCCCCGGTGTACGAGCGCGAGTTCCGCGAACCGGCATACTATCAGGAGTTCAAGAAATTCAGTGTTGATGCAGTGCCGGTACCCGATACCGATGGCCTCAAGAAAGTTGCTGCGCACCTCACCGCTCACCCTAACATCTGCTCGCGCAGGTGGGTCTTTAACCAGTACGACAGCATGGTGGGCACCGTGAACATGAGCACAAACGCTCCGAGCGATGCCGCCATTGTCGATGTGCGCGGCACCGAGAAGGCGCTGGCCCTCACGGTCGATTGCAACGGCCGCTACATTCATGCCGACCCCGAAGTGGGTGCCATGATAGCAGTGAGCGAGGCTGCCCGCAACATCACTTGCTCGGGAGGTGTGCCCACGGGTGTCACCAACTGCCTCAACTTCGGAAATCCTTACAACCCCGAGGTGTATTGGCAGTTCGTTGGGGTGATCAAAGGCATGGGCGCGGCCTGTCGCAGGTTCGATACCCCCGTCACGGGCGGCAATGTGAGATGCTACAACCAGAGCCAGATTGGCGATCAGACCATTCCGGTGTTCCCCACGCCCACCATCGGTATGTTGGGTGTGCTCGATAGCAAAGCCCACCGTATGACGCTCGGGTTCAAACAGGCTGGTCACAGGATCTACCTCATCGGCACCCAACGCAACAACCTGTCCAGCAGCGAGTACCTCTATTCGTATTGCGGGATCAAGGCATCGCCAGCGCCCCACTTCAACCTAGAAGAGGAAGCTCAGGTACAGCAAACGGTGCGCAGCCTCATCATGGAAGGCCTTATCGCCTCGGCTCACGATTGCAGCGATGGCGGATTGTACATCGCCTTGCTCGAAAGTGCCATGGTCAACGGTCTCGGTTTCAGCATCGAGACAGATGATGACATCCGCAGCGATGCATTCCTTTTCGGTGAAGCGCAGAGCCGCGTGGTGGTCTCAGTGAGCCCTGAATCAGAAGAGGCGTTCGTTGAGCACATGGCCGCCAGTGGAACTGATTTCTCGCTTCTTGGCGAGGTTTCTGACAATAGGACCGCAACGATCGATGGCGATGTGTTCGCCAAAATAGAAGAGGCCAAGGCGGTCTATGACAACGCCCTGGCCTCGAAGCTGGATTGACTTCAGGTCACTCCTGCGGGGTGAAACAGAACCCACCGGGAATCACTCCGGCAGCGAAACTGCCTTGTAGTTGGCCTTGGGCATTGTACACCTTGACGGTGCCGTTGCTCTGAAAATCGGCCCCATCGCCTACGAAGATGTTGCCCGTGACCGGGTCCACATCGATGCTGTACGGAAATACCGGACTCAGATCGATCATCGGGCTCGATGGAAGAGCACTAGCGGTGATAGGTAGGCTGTACACCTGCCCATTTATGAAGAGGATCTTCTGCCCGTCTTTGCTAGCGGCCAAGTCGTTCGGGTAGTCGAAGTTCGTGGGCATTGTCAAGGTCAGTTCTACGGTCAGGCCGATTGGGTCGAGGCGCAGTATCCGAGATGGCTCATCGGCCGGATAAGTGTCATTGGTCACCACCCAAAGTTTGCCGTTGGCATCAACGGCCATGCTGGTAGGTTCATTCCCGATTGTGACTTCGGCTAGCATCGTATTCGTATTCGGGTCGATCTTCAGAATACGACCGGTACCCGTGGCCGCCACATAGACCGAGCCGTTGACCAGCACCATCTCCTCTGTCCAACCGCCTACCATGATCGAGTCGATCTTGGCGTTAGTGGTCAGATCCACCACGGCCAGATAATCACTGGAGAAGTCGGTCACGTAGGCCCGTCCGTTGCCCAAAGCCAAAAGAAATCGGGGCGAGGTGAGCCCGCTGATTGTACCGATGTGGCTCAAGTCACGCCACTTCACCACTTCCACTTTGCCCGAGTTGTTCACCACAACGTAGCCGTTGTCGCCTACAAGGGTCATGCTCTGGGCCACATCGCCCAATGGCACGTCATTGGCCGCGGTGTACACATCAGAAGATACCTGTCCGTCCGACCTGCGGTAATGGGTTACACTGGCATTGCCCACATTGAACTGGCCCTCATTCGTCACGAAAACCCCGTTGGCGAACTCGCCCAGATCAGGCTGGTCGTCTTCGGTTTCGCATGCGATGAAAGTGGTCAGAGTCCCGATTATCAGAAAGATGTAAGAGAGCTTTTTCATGTTGAAGATTGGTTTGGTTTATTGTTAATCAGTTGAATCCGTAGCGAAGACTGATGGCCCAGTTCCTGCCTGGCATGGGGCGCCAAGCCATGGTCTGGTACTGTTGGTCGAAGATGTTGTTGAGGCTGAATCGGAGATTAATGGAATGGGCTTTTTTCACAGTGATCCGATAGCCGACATGAGCTGCTACGAGCCAGTAAGGTGGTAGTGTCGAAGAGCCATCAGTGGCTACGTTCCTTCCGCTCACAAACTGGGCATCGGCCCCGAGAGCAGCTCCGAAAGCTTCTAAATCTAACAACATCTTGGCCTGATGTTCCGGCACATAGATCAATTGTTGCCCCAGGGTGGGGTCGGTCGGAGAGAGTGCTACATCCATGTATGCACGGTTCCATTGGTGCATCAGCCTCAGTATCACCTTCATTTTTTTCAGGTCGACATCAAAGCCCAGTTCGGTCTCTGTGCCTTTGTTCAGAGTGCTACGCACATTCTCTGGCACCCAGTAAGATTGACCGGGCTGCCATTGTATCAAGTCAGAATATCCGGCCACGAAGAGTTGGAATGCAGCTACCACTCGCCAGGCCTCGATCCTGCGGTCGAAACGGTTGCCGAGTTCAGCTGCTAACTGGTGTTCGGGCCGCAGGGCGACATTGCCTCCGGGATACCAGTACAAGTCGTTGAGGGAGGGGAACCGCATGTTCGAACTGATGTTGCCACGGAGTTCCCAATCCGGCAACAGTCGGATGACCGAACCGATGAGGAACGGCCCGGGGTAGACCTTTTCATTGAGCGATTGCACTCCCGCTTGGATTTCCCCGCTCAGCCATGGCAACGGCTTATGTGCCACACTTATGGTGGCCTGATTCATGTGACGGAACACACCATCGGCATATCCGCTTGATGATCGGCCCCAAGCCAGATCACTGTTAAGGCGGGCAACGAAAGCGAATCCCCTTCCCAGCAAGACCTGCTGTGCCGCCCTGATTCGAAAGGTGTGCGAGCGATTCAGATAGTTGGTGTCGGCCTTGCTGTCGAAAAAATCCTGGTCGCTGTAGGCGTACGATGTCCTGATGTCGGTTGTTGTTCTGCGTCCGTTACGCTCCCAACCTAGAACCATCAGTGCCTTCTCGTCAAACAGTGCATCGCGCCCTGTGGGCGACACCATGGTAGGTGGAAGTTGGCGGTCGTTGCGCAGATAAAGACCATCAAGACGCAAGCGGTTAAGGTGGTTCACTTCGTACGCCACACTGCCCGATGCCCCTTGTTGGTGCACCCTGCTGTTCGTCATCGTATCGTTAGGGTGCCCTATCCGTGCAAGGTCTGAGAAAGTGAAATCGTTCTCGGCCCAAACTGCGGCCCCTGAGACCGATGCGGCCCAACGGCCCTTACGCAACGATGCACCGGCTCCGCCTCTCCATTGCCCGAACGACCCGGCCCCGAACTCGGCCTGCACATGTACCGAGCTATCAGTGGGTAAGGCGGTGCGAAGGTCTATGGCTCCGGCCAATTGCCCAGGTCCGAAAGACTGTGCAGCAGGGCCATGCAGCACAAGCACATCACTCGCACCCAGCAGCATCAGTACCGAGAGGTCAGCCATGCCAAGCATCGGGTCGTTCAGCGACATGCCCTGCCAAAGCACGCCCGTATGGCTGGCCCCTGCCCCGCGCATGGTCAAGGTAGCAATGCCGCCAGGTCCGTACTCACGAAGGTTGAGGACTGAGGCGGTGCGTATCGCGTCATTCAGTGTGATGCCCGGTTTTGCCAAGATGGCGCTGTCAATCTGCGATACAGATGTGCCGATGGCACTGCGGTCGGCCAAGGGCACACGCACCCCGATGATCAAAGCTTCGGGCACACGCACCGTGTCGCGCGACTGCGCTTGGGCAGGAGTGATCACCGCACACCATGCGGCTACGCCCATCAACAGGGCTATTCGGGCCAAGTAAGGCACGTTCTCCGGATGTTTCCACCTGCCGCCCCACGTCCCGGGAAGCTATTCAGGCACAGTCCTATGGCAGGTCTTCTGACTCGCCCCCGGCCCTGCGGTCTTCCCTGATGCGTGCCGCATCAAGTGACCATGGATTGCAGGACCGATGTACGGGGTTCACAGCAGCGGGCACTGTCCCCGAATCTCACGGGGTTCCCTCTTCGTCCTCAGTGGCTGCACATGCCATTGAGGAAACCATCGGACGGGGGCGAAGGTATATTTTTATCGACCCGAAAAACATCAAGATCATGTCGCGTTTCCAACAGCTGCTGGCCGAGTACAGCGAGAGTCATCAGCATCCGACCAACAAGCGCCTGCATTGGCTCAATGTGCCGTTGATCTATTTCAGCGTGGTGGGGCTTCTCTGGACAATAGAGTTACCTGCTTCGCTACCATTCTTTGCCGCCATGCCTCTCAATGCTGCCATGGTGGTCGTTCTTCTGGTCTTCGTTTATTACCTCAACCTGTCGTTTGCCATCAGCATCGGCATGTTGATATACTCTGCTGCGTGTCTTGTGGTGTGCCATTATGTGGCCCAGATCAATGCCATGGCACTGCCGGTAGCGAGTATCATCATTTTCGTTGTTTCGTGGGCCGGTCAGTTCGTTGGCCACCGGATAGAGGGTCGCAAACCATCCTTTTTCAAGGATGTGCAGTTTTTCCTGATAGGCCCAGCGTGGATGATGGACGCGATCTATCGCGCTGTCGGTATCAAGGCTTGAACGCGATAGGCTAGGGGAGGAGCCGTTTTTCAGATCACCTCTTTGATCCTGGCCAGCGCACGGTCAATGCCCCTGGAGTCTGAACCGCCTGCCGTTGCGTAGAACGGCTGACCACCACCACCGCCACGGATCTCTTTAGCCAACTCGCGCACCAGCTTGCCGGCATCGAGGTTCTTCGCACTCACCAGATTCTCGGAAATGGCGAGATGCAATGTGGGTTTCCCACCGCTTTCGGTAGCCAATAGGGTCACTGTGTCGCCACTGCGGTTCAGCTCGTAGCAAAGGCCTTTGATGGCATTGGCATCGTCCATGCTGATGCG
>Ga0169931_10012431_pt1 | contig 11801 bp, 11 predicted proteins | sample Kivu_15m_20L_FD_129675 | JGI IMG/M metagenome (GOLD analysis project Ga0169931, IMG submission 129675) | Freshwater microbial communities from Lake Kivu, Western Province, Rwanda to study Microbial Dark Matter (Phase II) - Kivu_15m_20L... | ecosystem: Environmental > Aquatic > Freshwater > Lake... | reverse complement strand
GAGGCAAAATCCTTATCAGTACAAAGATAAACGGTAATTGTAGTGTCAGTTACATACTTTGCACAAAGATAAGTTAGAAAACAATAATCTTTGAATAGAGGAAATAAAGGTGTTATATATTCAGTGGTGATGATAAGAAAAGATATCTATTTTATCTAAAGATAAAATAGATATGTTTTCTTATCATCTTACAGAGGGGGCAACTTGCCCGTGTGAGACTGGGGGTGGGAACGGGAAGGAACAGACACATTGTTGGTTATAGCATTATAACGAGTATTAACTAAAACCATTGTGTGAAGTATCGCCAAGTGCCCCCAGTAGAACGAGTAAAGAAAATACTGTACTATCATAACTATCGTACTTATAAAGTGATAGTAGACTTAAAAAACGTAAGATTTTAGTTATTAATATTAAATAAATAAATTTTCATAAAAAATTATATTTAGTATAAAGTATCTATGCGCGCATATACATATATACATAGTTCTTTCTGCTGGGGCGGCTTACAGTTGTGCAGCTCGGGAAGGGGTAGAAAGATATATATATGTATATATGCGCGCATATACATATATACATAAAGGAAATAAGGAATGAGGGAATTTGCCGCGTCGCGACATTTCCTACATTTCCAAAATTCCCAACTCCGACATTTCCTACATTTACGAGATTCTCGACACTTTGGAAGTTAGGGAAACTTGGGGGGCGCTTTGTAAGCTCCTGGAAACTCGGAAACTAGGATTTCGCGTTACTTACGACCAAACACGTCACACGTCACACGTCACACGTCATACCACGTCACTCACCACTCACTCGCTACCCCTCCTCGTCCGTTCCTACTTTCCTCCGTGTGCCTCCTCTTTCCTTTTCCTCTTCCTTTTCTCCTCCCTTCTCTACTTTTACTGGCTGGTCGAAAAGGCATTACATGGTTTCCCTTTGGGTAGACAGAGGGGGAAGAACTTACTGTCCCTCTCTTCTCCCTTCCTTCTAAACCATGTTATCCTCTCCCATTTCTTGTATTTTCGCAATACTCTTTCCGTTTGCTTTCGTCCGAGGCCAGTCAGCGGTCGCTCCAGTTTCTTCAATTACCATGTTAAATTTTTTTAAGAGGGGGCTGCGCAAGTTTGGTGAAGTGGAGTAGAGTTGTGTTTATTACTCCAGGGGAGAGGGAGTGAAAGAGTAGAAATTCGTGTGAATTGAGGCGAAATACAGCTTATTTGCGCGGGAAAGTCGGCAAGAGAAGTCAAAAACCCTGAAAATCGCGCATTTAAAATAGCACGCGCGTCTCAACGTACTACGTTTCTCCTCAGGAGCTTTCACCCTTCTTTTCACTACAATTACTTCTTATCTGCCGACTCCACCCCTTTCCTTCACACTTCTTTTTAGTTCCTATTCAACCTCTTTCTTTCAGAACGCTTTACACCCTTCTTCTCTCTCTCCTTTGACCTTCTTTTCTGTTCGTTCTGCTGGGGTGTTGTTTTTCTGCGTCAACAACGGAAGGGGGTTTTCAGTTCTCAGCTGTAGTAGTCCGCTTTTGTTGGATTCGCGCATTTGTGAATTTGGGAATTTGCGAATTTGGGGTGTTGGGAGTATCTACAGGCGTTGACAGGTGTTGGCGGTCTCTTATATCATGGCGGATCCCCCCAACAAATAACCCCCAAAGATAACCTCCCCAAAGATAACCCCACAAAGAATAACTCCTTTTGCTAGCGGGTCAAGGTATATGGTCGTTTGTATGTAAGCCGCGAACGTCTGGGTTACAAGCCGCAAAAAGTTTTACTCAATTTTGTTCAGCTTTTGTTCAGCTTTTTGCCCTTTTCGAAATCGCGCCTTCTACCCCTATTAACTCTACCCCTCTCTATATGCGTTTCGATTTCTGTCTCTGTGCCACACACTCACTTTCTCCCCACTTCTACCTTGTCGGTCTTGTCGGTCTTTAAGGCTATTTCATGTGATAGTGCCATGACTGACATCTCACACTCAATTTCGCCCCTATAAGGCTATTTCATTGGATAGTACCAGGACGGACATCACACATTCAATTTCGCCCCTTCCCGAGCTGCACAACTGTAAGCCGCCCCTGCAGAAAGAATGAAACCCCCTATGAACGATTTCCTTCTTATCTACTTTTTTCTCCCAGTAGATAATCTACTTTCTTTCTCCTGTCGTTGGCTTCTACATCGTTTGTACGTTTGGAAGTGGCAATAAGTCTTTTTGCTCATATGGGCAGCAAACTAATGTTCAATCCCTGCCGAACGAATCTATTTCTTCTTCGAAATTACATTCTAATAGAAGAAGACTTCACAATAATACTCAGTGTTAGTACACTATTTTCATCTATCTATGTGGAAGGAGTTTCAACTTTATTGCTTTTATTTTACCCCTTTGTTTAACATTATAAAAATAAAAATAACATGTTTCAACGTTGGTTTTGTTCGACGAACCACAAAGATATTGGTACACTATATTTAGTGTTCGCAGTATTCTCTGGTGTGTTAGGTGCGACTGCTTCTGTTTTAATTCGTTTAGAGTTGAGTGGACCTGGTGTACAAATCCTAGGTGGTAACAATCAACTTTACAACGTACTCGTTACTGCTCATGGATTGTTAATGGTATTCTTCCTTGTTATGCCAGCATTAATTGGAGGATTCGGTAACTGGTTCGTTCCGTTAATGATTGGTTCTCCAGATATGGCATTCCCTCGAATGAATAACATTTCCTTCTGGTTATTACCACCTGCTTTATTATTACTTTTAACTTCTAGCTTTGTAGAAGTAGGTCCAGGTGTGGGGTGGACTGTATATCCTCCTTTAGCCGGTCTTACTGGACATCCAGGAGGTGCCGTTGATTTAGGTATTTTCAGTTTACACCTCGCTGGGGCTTCTTCTATTCTTGGTGCAGTAAACTTCATTACTACGATTATTAATATGCGTGCCCCAGGAATGACTATGCACCGTCTTCCTTTATTCGTATGGTCTGTATTTGTAACAGCCGTCTTACTCTTATTAGCGTTACCTGTGTTAGCTGGGGCTATTACTATGCTGTTAACAGATCGTAACTTTAATACTTCATTCTTCGATCCTGCAGGAGGAGGAGATCCTATTTTATATCAACACCTCTTCTGGTTCTTCGGACATCCTGAAGTATACATTATGATTCTACCAGCGTTTGGTATCGTAAGCCAAATCGTTTCTACTTTCTCACGAAAACAAACATTTGGTTACCTAGGAATGGTATACGCTATGGTTTCAATCGGAATTCTCGGATTCATCGTTTGGGCACACCACATGTATACTGTAGGTCTAGATGTAGATACACGCGCTTATTTCACTTCAGCTACAATGATTATCGCTGTTCCAACAGGAATTAAAATTTTCTCGTGGATCGCAACTATGTGGGGTGGATCTATTCACTTAGAAACACCAATGTTATGGGCCATTGGGTTCATTTTCTTATTCACTATTGGTGGATTCACTGGTGTAGTTCTTTCGAATGCCGCTTTAGATGTAGCGTTCCATGATACTTACTATGTAGTGGCTCACTTCCATTACGTGTTATCAATGGGTGCTGTGTTTGGTTTAATCGGAGGATTCTACTACTGGGTATCAAAAATGACAGGATATCAGTATTCTGAAAACTTAGGTAAAATTCATTTTTGGATTACATTCGTAGGTGTAAACCTAACATTCTTCCCATTACACTTCGTAGGATTTTCAGGTATGCCACGTCGTATCCCAGATTATCCTGATGCATTTGCAGGATGGAACTCTATTGCTTCTCTAGGAAGTCTAGTATCTTTCTTTGGATTCTTATTCTTCTTCTATATCATCTATGATACGTTAACTGGAGATCGTCGTGCTGCTTCTAACCCATGGACATTTGGAATTGATAATCCAAACCAAGCTATGACGTTAGAGTGGATGTTACCATCACCGCCTCCATTCCACACGTATGAAGAATTAACTCCTATTAAAGATACTGTTGGATTAAAAGCCTAATTTATCATGACATTGCGCGCACTCAATCGGCCCATTGTCGAAGTCGTTAATAGACATCTCATTGAATACCCAACTCCAGCAAATTTAAGCTATTTCTGGGGTTACGGTTCAATGGCTGGGATCTTTTTAGGACTTCAAATTGTAACTGGTATTTTACTAGCTATGCATTACACACCACATGTCGATTTAGCGTTTAATAGCGTTGAACACATTATGCGTGATGTTAATGGTGGTTGGTTATTACGCTACTTACATGCAAATGGTGCTTCATTATTCTTTTTTGTTGTATACATTCACGTATTTCGTGGTCTTTACTACGGTTCATATGCAGCACCTCGACATATTCTTTGGATTATTGGGGTAGTAATTCTTATCTTGATGATGGCTACTGCTTTCATGGGATACGTACTCCCCTGGGGACAAATGAGCTTCTGGGCTGCAACTGTAATTACAAACCTCTTCTCTGCCATTCCCGTGGTGGGTCCTTCTATCGTAGAATGGCTCTGGGGAGGTTTCTCTGTAGATAATGCAACACTCAATCGTTTTTTCTCTTTACATTATCTATTACCATTTATTTTAGCAGGCGCTGTGATTGCACATTTAGTCTCTTTACACGAAGTGGGATCGAATAACCCATTAGGGATCAGTGCAATTAGCGATAAAATCTCTTTTCATCCATACTTATGGATCAAAGACGTTTTTAGTTGGCTATTAATCGGTATCGTTTATTTAGCCTTTGTGTTCTATTCGCCGAATACATTAGGACACCCAGACAACTATGTCGAAGGGAATCCAATGGTTACTCCTGCGCATATTGTACCAGAATGGTATTTCTTACCTTACTATGCAATTTTACGCTCGATCCCTGATAAATTATTAGGAGTTGTAGCTTTTGGTGGTTCGTTAGCAGTGTTGCTATTCTTACCTTTCCTTCACACATCCAACGTACGAAGCTCTTTATTTCGTCCGTTATTCCGTATCTTCTACTGGATCTTTGTATTAGACGGAGTAATCTTAGGTTGGATTGGTGGTAATGTTGCGGAATCTCCTTATTTAGAGATCGGGCAAATTGCTACAGTTTACTATTTCCTTTTTATTTTAGTTATTATTCCTGGATTAGGAATCTTAGAAAATAAAATGTTAGAGTGGACATCAAAATAATGACATATTATAACGATATTTGTTTTGTCGATAGAAAAATCGACAAAGCATATCTTTTGTCATGAGCATCCTTAGCTCAATCGGATAGAGCAACAGATTTCTAATCTGCAGGTTCTGAGTTCGATCCCCAGAGGATGCGCATACCATATAAGATATAAACGACAACGCTTTTTATGTAAAAAGAAAGAGGAAAGTCCGGTGTTTATCGAATACAAAGTGTGTTAATAGCACAGCAGGAGGACCTGTCAGGTAAGACTACATCTTGAAAATGAAATATGACGACATATTTTATGCTATGTCTCCCTTTGCGATAAGAAGGTTATTGGTGCAAATCAATAGTAAGACTAATGTTGTCGTAAACAGAAACCGGCTTATTTATATCTTATGGTAGCGAGTTTAGTTTAATGGTAGAATGCCTGCCTTCCAAGCAGGAAACGTGAGTTCGATTCTCACAACTCGTATATGCTCATTTCAAGTGCTTCCCTGGTGAAATGGTAGACACGTTAGACTTAAAATCTGATGCTCACAAGCGTAACGGTTCGAGTCCGTTGGGTAGTAAGAAACGTAGCTTGATACAAGAAACATAAAAACATAAGAAATATGACACGAAACGAATCAGTGCGCAAATGGAGTCGCTGGAAAAAGTTTAAAAATACAGAAGGTCGTGAAGACATGCAAATGACTTCTAAATCTTGGCGCGACTCCTTTGTCGAAAAACAAGCTGTAAAAGCTTTTTATCATAGCTTTAATGAAACAGCTATGAAGACTTTATGGAAAGCTCGATCAGGCAGTGTAAATAAAGTCATTAAAAACCTACAAAGTAGTCTAACTACTTTCTTGGTTTATAATAACTTTGCTGAAAGCCCTTTCCAAGCTCATCAGTGGATTACACATAAGCACGTCAAAGTGAATGACAAGATCGTAAAACATCCTAAATTTTTATTAGTACCAGGTGATGTTATTCATCTCGACTTCACCCCTAATCCTAACAATAAAAATTGGTTAAGTCGTTTGAATGCTACAGGAAATACTTCTACGACTTCTTGTCAACACGATGACGAATCTAAGAATTGGGTTTATGATCCTAAGACAAACACAATTGTTTATCTGGGTACAGATTCTTCTTCTCCTTTCACTTCAACTACATGGAATCGTGTGAAGGAATTCTATGTTCGCTAATTCTGTATAGCGAGCGAAAGGTGCATAGCTCAGTGGTAGAGCAGCTGGCTTTTAATCAGTTGGTCTTGGGTTCAATTCCCAATGCACCTACGCATACCTACTCATTGCATAAATGCGTGTAGCTTAGTGGATAGAGCATATGATTGCGAGTCATAAGGTCGAAAGTTCGAGTCTTTCCATGCATGGCATCCAATAAAAAGAATAACTATGTCAACAATCTTACAGAGAATTCGCAATCGAAGTACAGCCCATTTGGTGCGTAAATCAAAATCACCGGCTTTAGAAGGTGCTCCTTTTGTTAAAGGAGTTTGTGTACGCGTCTTCACTCGTGCTCCTAAGAAACCGAATAGTGCCGTTCGTAAGGTAGCTAAAGTTAAGCTATCGAATGGTCGTCAAACGGTTGCTTATATTCCTGGGGAAGGTCATACTCTTCAGGAACATTCTATCGTTCTTATTCGTGGGGGGCGTGTTCAAGATTTACCTGCCGTTCGTTATCACATCATTCGTGGTGTCTACGATTGTACCGGTGTTTCTGCACGTAAACAAGCCCGCTCTAAGTATGGTAATAAAAAAGAAATCAAAGCATGATCCACGAATTAACAAATTTGCAGGTTATTGATAACTGTGGTGTTAAAACAGTTCGTGTCATTCGCATTCTCGGTCGAAAAGTCGCTAAAGTTGGTACTCGACTCGTTGTTGTAGTTTCTTCCGTTCGTGCCAGCTCTGATTTAAAAGCTAAACGTGGGGAAGTTAAACGTGGGGAAGTCGTTACCGCTTTAGTTGTTCGTTCGAAGCCTGAATTCGATCATCACGCTGTTGTTTTATTTAAAAACCGCAAATTTGAAGAACCTTTGGGTACTCGCATTCTAGGCGCTATTTCTTCCGTTATCCACACTGTTGGTTATACGAAAGTAGCTTCTATGACTTCTTCTATCTAACCTAAAAAAAAGTATTTTCTTTATGTCACCTTCTTTTTCAGTGAAGCGTGCCCGTCTATTTCATCTCTACCAGGTCATTCTTCATGCTTCTTTGGGTCCTACTATGACGTCTCTCGTTATGTCTCCACCCGATTACGTATTATTAGCAGACCTTATCCTTTCTGCTTTTGACGTTACTCATCGTGTAGACATCGAAGACGATGATAGCCCAGGTGTTCTCCCCTGCTTTCAGCAAATTCCCCTCGATAAAAACATTCTCGCTAATATGTTAGAGGTCATGGACGAGCAAGCTATCATTGATCAAGATGGTGAGATTGAAGTTGACTTCTATAATGCACGACAAATTCTTCATGTCTTAGAAGCAAGACTATGGCGGGCGAAAATTACCATTCATACAACTCCTCAATTTGTCTTTTCTCTTGTTGAGAGATATGTTTCTATCTGTGACAAGGTAAGATGTCCTGTTAGTATGTCGAAAGCTCGTATCTTTCATCAGCATACTCGTTTTCTAAAACCAGGAGACATTGTTAGAGTTGGTGATAATTTTGGTCCTAGCCATGTCAAAGTTGAAAGCGAACTCGAACCAGGCGTATACATCGTTACTGTTGTTACACCAGAAGGAGGCTATGATCCTAATTTTCCTTATGGTAAACGATTGTGTGCTGTTCTTATTCGTTTTCCTCAGGCCAAAGGTTATCGATGCATTGAGGTCTGTCTCTTCGACTATTATGATGATATTGGTCGTCCGAAATTTACTTCTATTCAGCCAGGTACTGTTTCTCCTCCTAATCATCTCGAGGTCTCGAAGACAATTCTTCGTTCTTGCACTTTTGAACAGGATACACGTATTCGTTTAACTCCTGAATGTATGGAAAATCCAGAGGGAGCTCAATACGGTATCGTTCAAAAGGTATTGCATCAAACTCCTGACTTAGAGGGATCCGAATTCATTGTTAGTCTACTTTCATACGAATTATATCGCGGTATTTTACGTAAACGACCTTTCGATACTAAAGATACTTCTTTATCTTATATTTCGTGTGACCTTTATGAATTAGAGATTTCCCCATTGTAAGCAGCTATGAAAAAACATGTAATCGATCATTTTTCCCTTGCTGACACATATAAGTCGATCTTAAATAAGGCCGCATTAGATCCGCAAGAGTATGTAAACGTTGTTATTGTCATTATTTGTGCACTCGTAAAAATTAGAGTATCTTTTTCCAATAAAAAAAGTGCTTACTCTATTGAAAATTCAATCACAAATCATGTAAGTATCAAAAAAGATCTTTTGGAAAGAGCTCTATATTTTTTGGACGCTACATACACAACGGATGATGACGGCTACGTTACATTTCCTTTGCTTGGTGTATATTACGAACAGGTTATGCACTTGTTACATTTGTTACTCCAAGGTAAACGTGTAACCTTTCGACCTACGTTAACAAATATCCGATTCTACGTCAATGTATATCAGTCAATTTGTGATACTTTGCATGTCGATCAAGATCCTAACTTTTTAGATCTTGTCGGTGTTCAACGTACTCCGGAGACACCTAAGACACCTACAAAAGATGTAGATCTTTATACGGTTCTAGACCACCCAAGTGTCGTTGAAGTTCGACTTTATAGCAAATATGACAACTTTGACACAGATACCTGTATGAATTATCGTTTTATCATTACTGAAACGAATGATTCTACGAAGTATCCTTTCAAAGCTTTTATTTTTGGTACAGTTCAACCAGATAAGCGAACTGTTATTCTTTATGATGATCCAGAATGCACATTACGCAGCAAATGATATATTATGGAAGCTTTTGCTAAAAAGAATTATGTCTCTGCTATGGACCGTTCGTACGCAGACGGTCTTTGTCGACCTCACATTGAAAATAACGAGGTTGTTTGGGTTGCTGATGATTCAGGAGTCAAACAAGTTGTTATTTTGCAATTGTTAACAAATTCCGTTTATCTCGTTCGGGTCTTAGCAGTTCGTCCTGGTTATGAAACAAAGATTCCTATTGGTACAGAGCTCTGCGGTGTCTTAGTTCGTTTTAAAGACTTTGGTTATTATAGTAGTAATCAAGTCTGTTTGTTCAAGACACATCATTTACTTCCAAATTATCTCGGAGGCGCACCTATCTTTCGTCATATTTATGGAGGTACTGTAGCACCCCGGAATGATCTTGAACAATATAAAACGATCATTAATGCTTGCACTCTTCGACCCAAGGATTATGTTCGTATCGACTTAGAGACATATGCCAATATTCGCACAATTCTGTCAGTCCAAGAAGGACTAGATGGGTCAGAATTTGAAGTCGAATTAACATCCGGGAATCGCTTTTTTGCACAAACAGGTTTTAAAAAAGGTCAGGTTGTGCGAGCTATCTTGAGACGGCGTCCGTTTCGTACAAAAGTCACTACAAGCAGTCTGTTGGCATATTCATTTGATGTCTATCAATTAGATATTGCCTCACGATTGCCACTTTATTAAGAAAGAACAAAAATATGTGGTACAATCAAGTTGTTCGTAGAGTTTTAACGGATATGCTTCCCGTATCTACGTTTTTTCTTGATCTACCTAAGATGGACAAAATTGTTTGTCATATTGGTGTTGGATCAGGTACAGAAAAAAGAAGTCATGTTCTACGACCTATGGTATTGTTAACATTGCTTACGGGACAAAAAGCTATTCCCTGCTTATCGAAAAAAGCAGTCGCAGGGTTTCATTTACGTCAAAAGACTCCGATTGGTGCTAAAGTAACTTTACGCAAAAGTCGCATGAATGACTTTTTTTCGACGTTCCTTTTTGTAGTTCTTCCTGGCTTACGTGATTTCCACGGTATTTCCCACGCATCTGTCGATAAAGTAGGTAACTTAACCGTCGGTCTACAAGACGTTAGCGTCTTTCCTTCCTTAGCACCTTACACTGAAGGGATGAAAGGAAAAACAGGAATTCAGATTACCTTCTGTTGTACTGCGAAAGATACCGAAAAGGGAATCTTATTCTGGAAGACTATGGGTATCCCATTTTTATAAATTTATCAATGATAAAAAATACAAAAAGTACAGCATACGATATGAAAACGAGAATGGAAAGAGATGCAAAACGACGTCGCTTGTTTGCAAATCAGGAAGAGAAAAGAAAACGATTGAAAGCGTTACAACGGTCTGCTTCCACGTTAGAGGAACAGATGATGGCGATGTATGATCTCGATCAATTATCGCCACAAGGTTCAATTACACGCATTCGAAATCGTTGTACCTTAACTGGACGACCTCGTGGGGTCTATCGTTTTATCGGATTGTCACGAATTGCATTTCGAGAAGCCGCTAGAAATGGCGACCTACCTGGGATCAAGCCTGCTAGCTGGTAAGTAGGTCTTATCACATGCTAATAGAACGAAAAGAAAAAATGAAGGTTAACTTCACTTTTTTTTTGAGGGTGATTAGCTCAGTTGGTTAGAGCACCGCGCTTACATCGCGGGTGTCAGCGGTTCGAATCCGTTATTACCTACGTCCATGAATCGAATTGGAAATAATAAAAGAGATATGGCGAAACTTATACATATGTATGACGTATGACGTATGACGTATGAAATCGACATAAAAAGACGAGTTTGATCCTGGCTCAGGATGAACGCTAGTTAGAAGCTTAATACATGCAAGTCGAATGGACTGGAAACAGTTGCATGGCGCACGGGTGAATTTACGTAGGAATCTACCCAAATGACCTTGATAAAAACAAGGATAATCAATAAAGTTTTTGAAAAAAAAGCATTTGGACGAGCCTACGCGGGATCAGGTAGTTGGTGTGGTAAAGGCGCACCAAGCCGAAGACCCCAAGCTACCCTGAGAGGGGGAATAGCCACATCAGGGATGAGAGAAGGCCTGAACTTCGATAGAAGGCAGCAGTAGGGAATATTGGACAATGGGCGAAAGCCTGATCCAGCTATCTAACGTGGAGGAAGAGGACATATCGTTCATAAACTCCTTTCGACGAAGAGTATAATGAAGCTATTCGTAGAAGAAGTCCCGGCAAATTTCGTGCCAGCAGCCGCGGTAATACGAAAGGGGCAAGCGTTATCCGGAATTATTGGGCGTAAAGGGTTTGTAGGCGGTCCAAGAAGGATGCAATGAAAGTACTTTAAAAAGGAGTAAGTGTTGCATAGAAACCTTAGGACTTGAGGTCAAAAGACGAGAATCGAATTTCGGGTGGAGCGATAAAATGCAAAGATATCCGAAGGAAGACCAAAAGCGAAGGCAGTTCTCGAGGTTGAACCTGACGTTGAAAAACGAAAGCGTGGGGAGCAAACGGGATTAGAGACCCAGGTAGTCCACGCCCTAAACGATGTGTGACTTTCTAGGACCTATACAAAGAGTATAGAGCGAACTAGAAAAAGCTAACGCGATCACACCGCCTGGGGAGTACGGCCGCAAGGCTGAAACTCAAAGGAATTGACGGGAGCTTACACAAACAGTGGAGCATGTGGTTTAATTCGACATAACGCGCAGAACCTTACCT
>Ga0169931_10012428_pt1 | contig 11806 bp, 12 predicted proteins | sample Kivu_15m_20L_FD_129675 | JGI IMG/M metagenome (GOLD analysis project Ga0169931, IMG submission 129675) | Freshwater microbial communities from Lake Kivu, Western Province, Rwanda to study Microbial Dark Matter (Phase II) - Kivu_15m_20L... | ecosystem: Environmental > Aquatic > Freshwater > Lake... | reverse complement strand
CCTAATTTTGAATTTAATTTCATATAAATTAATCAATTAATTAATTTTATATTTTAATTAAATAATCAAAAAGTAGAAAGGACGAAATTTTTCGAATATCATTATGTTAATCTATTATATTTATATAAATAAATATAATCGAACAGAATATTTATTTTATTAGTTGTTTATTAGAAGGTTTTTTGAATAAGAATTTTCTCTAATAATACTATCCTTTATCAAATTTATTTGATTATTTTAAAAATAATTCATTTAATTTAATGCTGATTAATTGTAAATTTTGTTTAACCAAGACATTTAAATACACAACCAGATTAAAGAAAATTATTTTTCATTCCTTTTCGAGTAATATGAGCTCTAAGAGTGAGGACATTAACAACCTTCCACAAACACCCAAATTTGAACTATTAAAGATTCCCCCTAAATTTCAAAATCAAACTCACATATTTTACCAAAAACCGAAAAAAGTTTACAATCTAATCTTAAACAGTGATTTCGAAAAATTTAAATACGAAATGATGAATTGTTCGATTCTTGATCAGCTGGATTTTTATGATCAGAATAAAAATAAACTTAATGAAACTTTCTATGAAAATTTTATTATAATACTCTCACAAAAACTTGAATTATGCTCCTATGAATATATGTACTCAATTTGTTATAAGATAAAAAAATTCACAATGAACGAAATTGTAGAAAAAATGAGAAAATCCTCTAACGAAATAAAATCTAAATCCAGTTTATTTTCAAACGTATGCTTATTTTATGTACTTGGAACTAAAGAACTTAAATATTTCGATAGAGATGAGATTGAAAAATTATTAAAAATTTATACAAAATATTTAAGCGAACATACAACAAAATTTACTTTTTCTGAGAAATTACAAATTACAACTGCAATTGCACATTTCCAGAATATCAACTTTGATTCTTTCCTTGCTGAAGATTTTCATGAAATAGAAAAGATAGGATACTTCGAGCTGACTAAAATAATGCATAGGATTACTAAGTTTAAATCTTCTCATCAAACTAAGCTGAATTTAGTTAATCTCATTGTATATCCTTATTTCAAAATGTCTTTGGTGAATTCATTGAATAATAAAATTAACGCCTTCTTTTTACTTAACTCATACTCTTCAGAAATACTCAGCTTAGATCTCATTAACGAAAGTGAAGAGCTTTTAATCTCAATAAAAAAAGAATTTAATGAAAAAATAAACAATCGAGATATAAAGGAGTTAATGCAATTTAAATGGATAGAGCTTTTCAAAGGGCTTTCTGCTCATAAGGGAAGAGTGGATGAATCAGACAAGCAATTCTACTTATCAGTCTATGATATTTTATTTGAAGAAATTTTAATGTATTTAAACAAAACCAAAGATGATCATGAATCGGATAATCAAAATACCATGAATTTATTTAAATTCGTGGGAGTTCTTTATAGAATATCTTGTTTATCTTCAGAAAGAATGCCGCAAAAAATTCATCTTGATAAATTTTGTAAATTTGTAAAAGAGAATTCAAAACAATTAGAAACTTTGCTTTCTCAAATTCCTCAACAACATATGCTTGGTATTTTTCTGATTATGAGGAAATCCAACTACACTGATTTAGAAGTCGTTAAATTGTTTTCTAGATTGTTAGTAAATAAATTACATCTATATGATATAAGTGAAAACTCCCTGGCATTTAAAGAAATCCTAAAAGAAAACTTGAAAGAAGAAAATTTAAATTACGAAAAAATAAAATCTATTATAGTCGATAACACCTACAATTACTCAATAAAACACGAATGTAGATTTCTTCCCTTAATGAAGCAACTAGGAGCTTCGTGTTTCTTTTCAGAGAAACCGGATAAAAAAATCGATTCTATATTTTACAATCTAATAGGAAAAATGAACGAAAATAAAGACCTAATTAATATCTATTCTAATTTTCTACACTATTATGTAGAAAATCATCAGAAGAATATATTCCCAGAATACAGAGCGAAAATAATAAAAAAGTTTTTAGAAATTTTGACAAAAGAAAAAGTTTCTCAAATTTCATATGGAAGTGCGATAGTTAAATGTTACATGTATCTTAATCAGCTTAAACTACCAGAATCAGAATATGATGAGTTGAAGACTCAAATATTACAGTTGATTTCATCTATTCATAAATTACCCCAGTTTAAAACGAATTTTGTCTATCAACTTAAATCTTATGCAATGAATAAATTCTTTATTTCTAATTCTGCGATTGTTTCAATCGTCATTACAATTAACTCCTTATATAAGGAGTTATTCAGAAATGAAGATTTGCACGTGTTTCAGAATAGCATTATATCCTTCGTATATTTTGCTATTAAAAACGATAATGATAAAACTTTAGATAAAGATGCGTTAAATAGTCTTTTGAAATCTGTGGATGAGATTAGTTTAGTTACCAATAAATTTCTTAAAAATAGAAAATCACCTGCTTTTTTTGAAATTAAAGAGTCATTTGAAATTTATTTGAATTTTTTAGAAAATGGATTGCACTCTGATGTTCTTAAAATGTGTTACTTTAGAAATCTAAACGAATTTAAGGACAACAATAATTCCTTTTGTTATTTATTTAGTTTGTACAGGGATTGTTCTGATTTCAAAAAGTCTCATGAAATTATTAGTAAAATAAATGCTTTTAATAAAGAAACCTAAACTTTATAACACGATTATAAAAATTTTTTGTTTGTTATTTACATTTTGGTATAATTAAAATCATTTAAGTGTAATACTCTATTGAATGTAGGTTGTTATTATTTTTGAAATTTTTATTTGATAAATTTAAGATGACTTAATAAAAATGAATAATTCTATCATTTGTTCTTTTTTAAAATCCCATTTTAATAATTATATGGTCAAATCATTTTTAATTTATGTTAATTTTCTACCATCATAAATCAACAAATTATAAAATCCTTACAATTTAGCATCTTTTAAAGAAATAATTTATCCATCTAATTATAAGATCAACTTTAGATATTTATTTAGTAAAATACAAATATTAATTATATCTTCAATAATTTTCTGATTTTCTGTCTTTAATATTTTCAGCGATTTGTTCTAAAGATTTATTTTCACTATCGACTCCATATAAATATCCAAAAATCGAAGCAAATATCATGATAATGGCAGCAAGGATATAGGAGAAGAAGATAGTACTTTTATTATCTGTCTGAACGAAATTTCCATACAGGAAAGGAGATATAACACCCCCTATTCCCAAACCAAAAGAAAAAAAAATAGCCATAGCCTGTGAACGCATTTCAATAGGGAATATCTCAGATATGGTCAAATGAGCCGATGATGCTGCTGGCGAAGCCACGAAGAATGTTATAAACCATAGAATCTGCTGGAACACAAAACTAAGAGAATTTGTAATGAAATTAACAGCTGTTATAATTAAAAGAATTCCCGACAAAGAAAATGTAAGGGCGATCATTCTTCTTCTTGACCAAGAATCGAAGAATTTTCCTAATACCAATGGGCCTAAAAATGAAGCAACTGAAAGCGGAATTAAAAACAATCCCACAGTTTCTTTTGAAATATGATAAAATGTCTGTAATACCAGTGTATATGTGTAGAATATCCCATTATAAAAAAACGCTTGAGATGCCATTAGGATCAGACCATAAAAAAATCTTATTCTTTCTTTATATAAAAGTATGTCGAATATTTCCTTAAATTTTATTTCCTCAATTTTCTCATTTTGAATATTGTCATCTCCTTTGAAAATTCTGGGAATCAAATTTTTTTTTTCGCAGTTTGAATTTCCGCCTTTATATATATCATAGGAATTAAAATATTTATTTTTACACTTGGTAACAATATCATCTGCAATCGTAAGAGCTTCTTGGTATCTTCCTCTATATAAAAGCCATCTTGGGGATTCGGGAATGTTTCTTCTCATATAAATAACAGGAAATGCCATAATCACTCCAATAACAAAGAGAAAACGAATCACTAATTCTTGCGATTCAGAAAAGTAATTAAGCGTCAAGAATGATACTAAGGCAGCTATAGTTGATCCAAAATGCCAGGTGCCATCTATGATAAGATCAGCTCTTCCTCTGATGGATTTCGGTATTAATTCATCAATAGCTGCGAATATTGAACTGTATTCCCCTCCTACAGATATGCCAGTGAAAAATCTACAAAAGAAGAACATATATTTATTTATACACAATGAAGTTCCTATTATGCTAAGAACATAGATACCCAGAGTAATTGAGAATAGTTTCTTTCTTCCAAATTTACCTGCAAGAAATCCGAAAAATAAACTACCTGTAACACATCCTAAAAGGTAAATTGATCCAGCAAGTCCAATTTCAGAATCAGTCATCTTAAAAACATTTTTCAAAACACCCGATAAAACCGATAACAAAGATACTTCATAGCCATCTAAAATCCATGATATCCCTAAAGTAGCAATTATGAAAAAATGGTATTTAGAAAAAGTAAGAGAATCAAGTTTTTCAGGGATATATTTCTTAAGATGTTTTATATCTTTAATTGGAGTCTCTGTATCTACAGAATCTTTGTTATCCTCTGAATTATCTTTAATTTCTTTAATATTGTTATTCTCAGAATCTTCAATGTTCGTTGTATTTCTTGAAGAATCCATATATAAATTTATAGTTAAAATATACTACGAAAAAATATTTTTTATATAAATTTTGAAATAAATAAATAATTGTAATTAGTTAGATAATATTCTATCTAATTCAATCCTATAAATAAATTAATGCACCTAAAAAATATCAAATTTATTTTTCAAATAACTCATCCTAATAAAAAAATTATTTTATTTAATTTTACATCTTCCAGCAAGTCCATTATCTTATCGAAATAATCTTTTTTGGGATTAGTTTTATAATCGTATCCCATTTTAATAAATTCCTCAAAAACCTAATTAAATATTCATAAATTGTTTAAGAATCAAAATACCCTAACTACATTAGTTCCATCAGCTGCAGAAACTAAATTAAAAGGGCAATTCATTTTATCAGCAATGGTGTATTTCCTTTCTACGGATCTTTTTTCTAAATCGATTTTATTCCCTACCAACATGCAAGGAGTAGATGGACAGTGTGTTCTGAATTCATTGTACCAGTTATTTATGTTCTTATAGGTTATCTTCCGTGTAGTGTCAAAAACAAAAAGAGCAGCGTGAGCTTCGAAAAAATATGTAGGATGAATGCTATTAAAAAGCTCTTGTCCTGCAGTATCCCATATGTGAATGGTAATTTCTGTATTATTGTACATGTATTTGTATTTGTAGATGATAAGTGCGTGTGTGGAATTAGTAATTTCTTCGCTAAAAATTTATTTCTAGAATAAGATACTAATTATTCATGAGAAAGCGTTCTAATATTCTACTATTATATTTATTTTACTTTGATTTCCCCACTGCTGAATCTCCTAACAAAATAAGTTTTAGATCGCATCTTTGTTTAAAAAAGCTATCGTCGTCCATCTCTGTAGATTTTAGGTTCATTTTTGTTATATAAATTAATAAAAATAAAAAAGAATTAATTCATTTCAATTTAATTAAAACAATCATGAATAATTTAATATTTCATTTCAAAAATTAGTGTCGGATTCTTCACCATCTTCCTCTTCTTCTTGTTCTACATCCATATCATTTTCATTGTCTAAATCGTGTTGTTCGTCTGAGAATTTGTCATTGCTTTGAGCATTTCTGTTTCTATAATTCTAGGGAGGTTTTTAATAAATAATTTACGATTTTATTCATCGCATCCTTTTGATATTTTTCATATTCTTCCTCGTTATTCTCATCAGCATTTAGTTCTTCGTTTTCATCATAAAGATTTCTGTTGTTTATTCTTCTTATGTTGTCCTGAATGGCCTTGAGTTCCTTGTCAATATTTTTGTTTCTCTCCTCTTCTGCTGTGTGAAATTTTTCTAGTTGATTGCTGAGGAAATCATGGTTTCTTATTTTTTCTACGTATATTCTGTAGAAGTGTGATAACTCAGCCTCTAACTGCTTTGTTTCATTGAAATGTGTAGGCTTAGCGTTATTAAGTGACTCTAAACGCTTTTCTGATCGTTCAAATTCAACTTGTTTTAATTTGGTTTCTTCTTCTAATTCTATCGCTCTTGATTTTAATTCAGCATATAAAGTGTCCAATTTTTCTAATTTGCTTTGTTGATTTTTTAACATTGTGATTATCTTGGTTTCAATCTCTTCCTGCTCCCTTCTTGAATCGGAATTCTTTGATAGGTTTTCTAAAAAGCTTATGGCAGATTCACGAGATTCTTTCATTGTTTTTTCCTTATCTAACAAATCCAAAAGATTTAAACCCGTCTCTACAATTTCTGAGGATAGAGATTTTATCTGATTTATTTCTTGTTTCCTTGAAGTTAGATCTAATTCAGTCGAATATTCGAATTCTTCTTTAGAACCAACTGATTTCTTAGCTCTGTAAAGTATTTCTGCAACTTTTAGAAGTTCTTGTACAGCGTAACCATCTGAGGAATATACCTTCTTTAGATTCAATTTGACTTTTAGATTAATAAAAAAGAACTAGAATTTTATAATCATTTTACTTGACATGAACTCCTTATGAATTCCACTCTGTCTTTTTCTTCCTTTATTACATCTGATATTTCGGCTTTTGGATTTATTCTTCTGACGAACCAAAATATTATCTCAGCTACGAGTTTGAAATTTGGAATTCTGAAGTTGTCCATTGAAATTATTCTTGGGTATCCCAGGCTTCTCATTATTTCGCTAAAGTTACGTAATTCTCGATAGGACATTTTATATTTTTTGATTATTTAAAATATATAAATTTTTATCGTTATGAGAGAAATTCGAAATATAAATATCATTACAATAATTACACTATAAAGCCTAATTTTGCAATTAAATTTTAATCAAAAATGAACATATTATCATAACTGCAAACAAGTTTTCTTTTCGATATTGAAATTATGTTTGAAATTTAAAAACTTAAATTTAATTTATACATAAAATATTTTTAAAAAATTAATTTTTATTTTATTATTTGTATTTAATTCATTTAACAGCTTAAAGATATTATAAAAATGGAAAGAAAAATAAAGAACAAGAAGGAGGAAAGTGAGGACGAAGAGGAAGAAGAAGTCGAAGAAGTAGAAGAAGTTGAAGAAGAAGAAGAACAAGAAGTAGGAGAAGATTTTAGCAAAGATCCAAGAGCCATGACCTACTTAGCTGACGCGGGAAAAGTTGCAGATGGTAAAATAAAAATAAAATAACGAAAAATAGAGGCATTGAAATACGTCATTTCCCTTGTTAAACCCAACGCTTCAATTTATGATATTAGCGTTGAATCAGATAGAAAAATTGTTGAATTACTTGACAAAGTCTACACTAAAAAAAAGTTTATTAAAGGAGTTGCTTTCCCCACAAGTATCGCTGTTAACGAAGTATGTGGTAACTACTCCCCTCTTCAAGAAGAGTCACAAGACGTCCATTTTTACAAGACCCTTTCTGCAGGAGATTTGGTCAAAATCGATTTAGGTGTTCACATCAACGGATTTGCTGCAGTTCTCGCTCATACACTAGTCGTTTCTGAAAAAGACGAAGTCGTCTCAGGAAGAAAGGCTGATGTTGTCCTTGCAGCTTATCACGCAATCCAAGCCGCTGTTAGAAATATGTTCCCTGATAAAAACAACAACTATGATGTTACTAACGTAATTAAGTCAGTTTCTGATTCATATCAAGTTACTCCCTTAGAAGGAGTTTTATCTCACAGAATGAAAAGAGACATCATCGATGGAATTGAAACCATCATCAACAATGCCACATTCGACCAAAAAGTTGACCAAAGAAACTTCGAATTCGGAGATGTCTTTGGATTGGATGTATATGTCACATCTGGAACTGGAAAACCAAAAGAAACTTCAATTAAAACCAGCGTTTACAAAAGAGCATTGGAAACCACCTACAAACTTAAAACTGAATCTGGAAGAAAATTACTTTCAGTTGTTGAACAAAATTTCCACACCTTCCCATTCACTTTGAACACATTCGATAACGAAGATAACCTTAAGATGAAATCTAAAATCGTAATAAATTTTTATATAATTCGAAATTAGCAAAATGTCAAAACTGTTATGCGTATGGGATTAGTTGAATGTGTAAATAACGAATTACTCCACCCCTACCCAGTACTTGCTGAAAAGAAAGGAGAATTTGTTGCCCAATTCAAATACACTATTGCAGTAAGAAAAGAAGGCCCACTTATCATCTGCGGTAATACACTTGATCTATCAAAATACTCAAGTGAACACAAAGTAACTGATGAAAATGTTCTTAAGGCCCTTGAAGTTCCTCTTGACACCTTCCTACCAAACTCTAAGAAGGTTACCAAGAAACAAAAGAAAGATAATAAAGCAAAGAAACAAAAGAAGAAGGAAGCAAAATTAAGAAAGAAAGAAGAAGCCAAAAAGAAGAAAGAACAAGAATCATAAAATTAATGAAACTCTACTTATTATAATTTAAATAAATTAAATCAACAATTAAAGGAATAAAAAATGAAATTTAAATTTTAATTAAATAAATTATTTATATATAAATAATATTAATGAAAATCATAAGAAAATTTGAAGAGGTTTGTATTCACAAAGTTAGAGAGACGATGTTGAAGAGATATAGAAAATCATGTAAATAAAAATTTAAAATTAGATTTCTTAATCACTGGAATATGGTTGACATTATGGATTGGAGTTTACAGAGGAAAAATGAAAGACTTTAACAGATTTTATGAATCTACATACGTTCATCCATTTAATTTAATATCATTCCTTCTACGATAAATAAAATTTAAATATGAATAAATTAAATAAGAAAATTTATAACCTAAAAATTACTTTAATAAATAATATCTAATGGCAAATTTGACTGCAGAAGAATTTTTACAACAAAAAGTAAGAGGGATCATCGAACCTATGGTTTCCGCTCTCCTAATGGAAAAACCTAAAGAACCAGTAAGGATAATAAGTAAAAATATATAGATTTTATTCATGATTGAATGGCTACAAAATTTTTCTGGATTAAAATCATCAGTTCCCAACATGGAAAGAATCGAATTAGAAAATTTAAGAAAAGAAATGGCTAAATATAAAAAGAAATATGCTGCAGAAGATGATGATGCAGAATTACATTCAGACAGCGAGGTATGATATGATAGTAATCTCTTTAGAATGAAGACGATGAAGAACAAGATAAAGTAGATGAGTTTATTGAAACAAGAAAAAGTAATTTACATCAACGTGGACAAAGAACAAGCGTAAGTGCTGAGGTATATGGAATTTTCAACAAAAAAGAAAATTTTGTTGCAAGAGTCGTCCCTAAGACAGACGATCAGAAAAAAAGAATTATTTCTAGGGTTACGCAATCTTTCCTGTTTAATTCCTTAGAAGAATCTGAACTCAACACTGTTATAAACGCTTTCGAAGAAAAGAAATTCTCTAAGGATGATTACGTAATCAGACAAGGAGATCAAGGGGATGTTTTATATCTCGTTGAAACTGGAAAACTAAGCTGCTACAAAAAATTCCCTAAAGAAGATGCACCTAAATTCCTCAAGCATTACTTCCCAGGAGAGGCTTTCGGAGAACTTGCTTTGTTATACAACGCTCCCCGTGCTGCATCTATTCAGGCTGATGAAGAATGCACATTATGGGCCTTAGACAGGGAAACCTTTAACCACATAGTTAAGGATGCGGCTATGTAATATTTATTTAATTTAATATTAATTTTCAACTTTTAGCAAAAAGAGGGAAAAATACGAAAACTTTTTAAAATCTGTTGGAATTTTATCTTCTATTGATCCCTATGAAAGAGGACAAATATGTGAAGCACTCCAAGTCGAAAAATTTGAAGCTAATGACTTCATTATTGAACAAAATAAACCAGGAGATAAATTTTATATCATCGAAGAGGGAGAAGCCTATGCTACAAAAGTTTTTAACGAGGGTGAAGATCCAGTAGTTGTATTGAATTATAAAAAGGGAGATTATTTCGGAGAGTTAGCCCTTATAAAAAATGAACCTAGAGCAGCATCAGTTGTAGCTAAATCAAATTGCAAATTATTGGCTTTAGATCGTATGTCATTCAAAAGGTTGTTGGGTCCAATTGAAAATATTCTTAAAAGAAATAGTGACAGTTATGTGAAATATATAAAAAAATAAATTTTTTATATACTAAAATTTTAAATATAAAATAATTATTATACTTCTTGTCAAAATAATTTTTAATAGAAAATAATTTACGAGTCTGAGTTAGTTAAATACTTATTAGGTTTTATTTTATCTAATAAATCTGCCTGATTCTGAATTTGGGGACGTATCATGCACATGTAGATTTCTTTAAGATGGCAACAAATCTTTGAACATCCAATTTTATCCACGTCAGGAGATAACATAACACCCATTGAATAAAAATCTAAGCCTAGAGGCCTGTCTTTCAATCTATAATACGGATCATACCATTTTTGCAATAATTCTTTTTCAGTTAATCTTTGTGGTCCTTCATATACAAGGATTTCGTAATCATTTTTTTCAGTGTCTAATTTATTGTAAGTGCATTCGTGGTCATATTTTATTTTTTCCAAGTAATCGTCTACCATTTCTTCTAATTCTTCATTCCAGGTGAAAATTTCTGTATCATGCTTTCTTCTGATGTGGTTGATATGATAGATGAATTTGGCCTTGTCTATTCTGCAAGAACCTTTTTTGTCTGTTTTGAGTAAGGGTTCTTTATTTTCATCATCAACATAGAAATAATTCTCTAAGTATTCTTCTGCTGTGTTAGGGGAGGAAGGTAAATTAATACGATATAGATTATATTCTGCTTTCATAGCATCGTCATCTATAATAAATGCTTGTTTTTTGGAAATTAAAGAAAGATGAAGGGATAGACAATTAATTGATAACAAAAGGATAATTATTGTCTTCATTTTTTTAAAATTATATTTTCCATTTTCTATTTATTTAATTTTCATTTATAACAATAGAATTAATTTATTTATTTCTATATCAAATCTATCATCTAAGCTAATAATCTTCTTTTAAATTTTTATTTCTAACAAACCCTTCGAATGTTTGCAGAACTCTCTTATTAAGAGCTCATCTAAAATATGAGAATCTTTAGTTGAAATCCAATATTTACTAACAGGATCATATTTGTATTTGAATAAACCTGATAAAGGAGAAGTCATTGCGATTTGTCTCGTTTCAAGCTCTTTGACTACGATGTATGAGCCTACTTTATTTACTATTATTTTTAAATGCAAATTTCTGGGGTCTTTTTCGATTTTTATATTTTCATCGTATCTTATCAACTCTTGAAAACCTGAGTGCAGTGCGTTCATTAATTTATCAGAGTAATTCAAAAAATCATTGAAACTCATTTCTTCAACTTTAACATTCTTAACATCTGAATGATTTTCATTTTTTAAGTATTCTGAATTAGTTGATTCTATTACATCAAATAATTTTTCTAAATCCTGTCCTAATTCAGTTTCTACATTTTTTATTGTTTCGTTTTTTCTGTTAAATACATTTCTTTCATAATTTTGAACTTGAAACGTGGAAGTACCCATATTTTTTGCTTTGTTATTCAACCTTTCAACAGTAGAAGAGGAATTTAGCTCTTTTATTAATTTTACACTATTTTTATAAAATTTAAAATCTCCCCTTAAGTTAGATTTAGAGATAGCTGATAAAAAAAATTTGGACGAGTTCATTTTTAAATGAATTTTATAATAATAATT
>Ga0169931_10012427_pt1 | contig 11806 bp, 10 predicted proteins | sample Kivu_15m_20L_FD_129675 | JGI IMG/M metagenome (GOLD analysis project Ga0169931, IMG submission 129675) | Freshwater microbial communities from Lake Kivu, Western Province, Rwanda to study Microbial Dark Matter (Phase II) - Kivu_15m_20L... | ecosystem: Environmental > Aquatic > Freshwater > Lake... | reverse complement strand
TTCGGACCCAAGCTACACCCCGCCCCTTTCGCCGCAAGCGAAGGTTGTTCGGCTTGGCTTGGGCTGCAGCCCGTGTTTCAAGAAGACCTGCCCCTTGGGCCACACCAACTGCCTCAATCAACTGGAACCCCAGCACGTGCTCCAAAGGCTAGTTGTCCGGCCCGATTAGCAAGTCCGCTCGGACTAAGTGACCACGGACACATTATAGGAGAAATAGATGTCCTTGAAGAATAGAAATCTAAGCGAAGCGGGTTTGGCGGCTTTGCATGGCTTGCGTTTTCTAACAAGGGAGAAGTCATTCCTTCGAGAGCTTAGTCTTGTTTTCCTTGCATTTATAGCCTTGGCTATTAGGGTGAATCTTTTCAGCATAACCCTTCTAATTATATCATTTATAATTTTGTCATTTGAAGCCATAAATACAGCTATCGAACGTCTTTGCGACTTCATCCACCCCGGCATCGACCAAAATATAAAGGCGATTAAAGATGTTTCTGCATCCGCCATTTTTATTTTATTAATTTTTTTCTTCTGCGTCTTTGTATTATGGGCATTTTCTATTTTTTAAAAAATAAAAAACACGTTTTAACACCAATTCCTATTTAAAGGGGAGACTATGAGTTTTTTACTGGACGCCTTCCTATGGTTCCGGGGGGTTTTTGGAGATCCTGCAATTACTTCAATGGTTTGGGTTTCAATCTCTATTGTCGCCTGGCTTAGCCGAGGAAATTTAACTTTAAATGGGGATCAATTCCAAACGTCATGCATTTTCGTCATATTCGGTGCAGTCCTTTACCCAATGGCTCTGGGATTGGGGGCTTGGGATCCGTATCGCAACGGCTTCTCCCCGACATGGCTACTTTTATTAGTTGCCGCTTTATCCCTTTGGGCCTGGTGGCAGCGCAATTGGTTAGGTCTGCTTATGTTAACCGTCTCAACCCTAAGCTACGCGCTTCAACTAAAGGAATCTCTAAACTACTGGGACTATCTGATAGATCCATTTATTGTGACGTACTGCCTCCTTGCCTTGTTGGTGCGCGGTTGGCGTACATTAAATATCTTGAAGTCTCGTGGAGACCGCGGGCCAGATCGCTTAATCGAGTAAATTCTTTGGGGTGCTTATCCGCCACATTCTCAAGCGGTGTCGTCGATTTTATTTCATGCAATGTGGCCTGTGTCCCATCCGCATTCATTTGCAGGAAGAACCTTTTTGTGACTGCACCGATCAGAGGATAGGTTCCCTCTCGCATAAGTGTTGGGACTGCACGCTCCCCTTCGGCTGAGGGGCCCAAAATATCCCGCCCCATGGTGGTATTTGTGTACTCCATGCCGACAAGGCTAAGAACGGTAGGAACCAGATCTACTAGGCTTGTCGCTTCGATGAAATCCCTGGCCTTAAGATATTTGGGTGCGTAAATGTACGCTGGCACGTGCAAACTTTCCAAATTCAACTGTTCGTAGGCTGGCGGCAAAAATGGTAACGTGGTGATTCGGTTATTGTGATCGCCGAATAGCACAAAAATCGTATTATCGAAATATCCACCATCTCTCGCGAGTTCCAGAAACTTACCAACGCTGTAATCAAGCAATCGAACTGCGTTGAATTGTTGACTACTTCGAAATCCCGCTTTCCGTAGAGTCTCCTCTGGTTCACTCACGGCAACAAAACCATCACTGTCTTTCGGGATAGTGAAAGGCTCATGGTTTCCTGCTGTCTGTATGTAAGCGAAGAAAGGCTTATCTTTCGGAATCGACCTAAGAATTGCGTCCGTTTCCTTAAAAAGGTTTAAATCAGAAATTCCCCAAACATCGACGTTCCGACTCTTCCAGTAGCCCTCTTCATAGATTGTTACCCCCGCGAGACTCTGATTTATAAAGGCTTTCATATTTGCCCATCCGGCATTTCCTCCAATAGAGTATATTTTCTCATAGTCCGACAGCGTGTTAAGGGACAAGGTTTGCCTTGAAATGGTAGGGTTTCGAGTCGCACTTTTCCCATAACTCGCATCTGGAATTCCCGTGATGCTTGCCCAAACAGTCTTCGCAGTTCCACTTACGGGCACATAAAAATTCTTAAGGTTCCAGCCGTTTCGACCGATCTCATCAAGAATAGGTGTCGGAGACAGTGGGTTTCCATGGCCTCCCACACGACTTGCCCCGAGGCTCTCTAACATGATGAATACAATATTTGGAGGCCTATCTGCGTTAATTCTGTGAGGCTGCGCCAGCACCTTACGATCAAATTTTAGGTCTATATTAATAGCGTCTTCAGGCTTACTTTTGTCTTGGTCTATTCCAAGGTAGTTCGAAATAACCCCGTAATAATTTCTAACCAGCTCCGGATTATAGGAATCATCGCGTGACCGAGAGGTTTCATAAAGAAAGACCACGGGGTTTAGCCCCAAGGCGGCTAACTCAGAGCTGCCGGATGAATAAGCGTCACTCCATCGAATTGGTACAGGACTCTCTATGTTTATGTCTGTTGCTCGGCCCATAATCCCAATGAAAATCAAGTAAGCAAAGATTGACAGTCCAATAGCCCTGGACGATGAGGAAATACTTACCTTTTCTCTATCGAGGGTTTTCCACTCCACGAAAACCATGAGCCATGTAAAGAGCAGTGTGGAAAAAAATATGAGAAGAGAAATTTTTAAAATCGGATAACTTTGGAGAAGCATTTCAAACGAAATGTCCGCGTCATCTAGAAATCGAAAAATAGTAGCATTGATACGGATACCGAGATACTGATAGTGGCCGAAGTCGAAGGCGTAGATTAAAAGAAGCCCGAAAATTAGGATACCAATATATATTCGAACAATCCACTTTATTATATTTCTTTGAAATGCCTTACCCGTCAAAAATAGCAAAAAGGCGACAGGTAACATCGAGAGGATAGCCAGGCGGATGTCAAATCTTAGGCCAAGACCAATGGCTTCAAAAAGTGCTGCGGCGTTGACAAGATCTTGCTGGGTCAGATTCGAGAAGCCGAAATAAAAAATTGTTCTCAAACTCACGAAAACGAGGAAGAAAGCCACTGTTCCGGTGATCAAATACCGGATTCGACGCGACTTATAAAAAGAAAAAAAAGCTGTCATTTCCCTTCCTCTCTCCACTTATCGGGCATTACTAAAGCCCACTGTTCCGCAGTCCAGTTTGCCCTGAACCTCAACTGATCCCTGCGCCAAGCCTTCTCAAATCCCTCTCGGTGCTGATGAGCCCTAACTGAGTCTAAGTCAATCAACCACCACTTGTTCCCAGCCCATATGAAGTTGCTGGCCTTCATATCTCCATGTGAAATATTTTGATCGCGAAGCTGCGTGAACAGGGTCTGAAGAGATTCACTCTCCTGTTGGAATGCGGTGTTGGACTGGAAATCGCCATAGTGTACGTCCATTCTTTCGCCTCTAAGGTCTTCCATTACGTACCAAGAACGCCCTCGGAGTGGCCCTAAACGTTCTTCAATCAGAGCGATTGGGGTGGGGGTTGGTATGCCCCAAAATCGCAAACGATTAGCGGCTAGCCAAGACCTCTCTGCCCGCGTTGAACGCCAAAACCGGCCAACTAGATGCCTAAACCCTTTTATGTTGTACCGCTTTATAACGACTCGCTTCCCCCCTACTACCGCTCTAGAGACCGTGCAGGTTTTACCACTCTTGATGATGTTATCGCCCATAAAACTATTTGGATCTTTTAATAACGGGGCAACAAAAATCTCTTCGCCTCGCGAGCAGGCTATAAATCTTCTGAATGACTTTGAAACTCTAAAAAGAGTACAGTCCCGCAAAGCCTTTGATAGGAAGTCTTTTAATCGACGCAGCCTTTGTTTCCTTGTTTCACCCTCAAGCTCCTCTATCATCGAACCTTCGTTGATGAATCTGGCACTGGGGTAGCTTCTTTCGTACGCGCTGAGCAGACAACTCTGAAACCTATCCTGAGCAGGTTGAAGTTGGGCAAAGAAAACTGCAAGGTTCTGCTGGATCTCACCGTTATATTTCACTTTTCGAACTTTATCTCCATCTAGGAGGTATGTAATGTCTCCAACAAAAAGAATGTTTGCGAAGTGTAAGTCCTCGTGGATTAAGCCCGCCTGGTGCATTCTACCGACTGCTCTAATCGCGCGAAGAAGGATGCCTAGGACCTCATCATTGCTTGGATTTACATCGGTTTTGGCATTTAAATTTAACGCCTTGCCTAGTCGATCTGCTAGGGTAGAAGCCCCCTCGAAATATTCTGTCGTAATCACTTGGCCATTCGTGCTTAAGAAATAGTGTTGCAGCACTTTTGGACAGGGGACACCAGCATTACTTAATAGGGCCAAACCATCTAACTCAGCATTTACACGCTGTTGGGCTCGGGTGCCGAGGAAAATCTTTGCGAGCACGGGTGTCTGTTCGTTATCTAGAAACGCCTTTGCGGTAATTCGCCTCCCCGGCAAGTATCTGTGCACCTGTGATATCGCAAGAAGTCTTCCGTTTGATAGCGTAAAAGCTCGAGGCTCTAAGTCTTTTTGGTAGCCAGCCAGAAGAGCTTCCCATTCGACCGGCGTTACCCCCTGACCAATCTCGTCTGTCTTTGGGAGATGTCGATATAATCGATAAAGATCACTCTTCTTCTTCCAAGAAAACCAAGAATATCTCGCCTTCTCGAAGTCAATTAAAGCAACCTCAATGGAGCCTAGAGAGTTTGACGCCAAAAAAATGTGCTTGGGATATAGGGAGTTGTGTATTACATGGTTTGAGTGCAATAATCTTATCGAGGCTCCGACCTCTTCCATAATCCTCAGTCGTTTCTCAGAAGAGTACGTTCGCCATTTGGCAAGCTCTTCTGAGAAGCAGCTAAATCTATCGTTCAATGATCTGGTCACAATGACTGCTGACTTTGGGGCACTTGGCAGGTTTTTGGGGCCGTAAAATACTACCTCCGGAACGTTTAGACCGATGCCCCTAAGGCGCTGAAGGTAGCGAAATTCGTTTGAAAAAGTAGGCTCCCCAAACGGCGATTGAAGAGAATACCTAAGATGCATTGTCTGACGCTTGAGGTAAAAGTTAATTTTCCCCACCCTTATGCGAAAAACCTCGCTCATACCACCTCGGCCTATGTTTGGTCTATCAACTCCTTCGAGTTTGAGTTCCCAGAAATAATCAAATAAATTATTCACCGATCTACCGGTAGAACAAATCAAATCATAGTACTTCGGATTTATCCAGGTGCCGAGCTCTTCACTCCTCTTGCGTATCGCTGTTTCCGAAAAATTTCTCTCCCAACGGTTTTTTAGTCGCTCAGCCTCAGATTTCAGGAAATTTAGCAAAGCCTTTTCTTTATCGAAAACTTCTCGTAGAGGTCTATGAAAATATGTCTTCAAGAACCGACATTGATCTTTAAAGGTAAGTCCGATATCCGTAGATGAGTAATAAATAGCAGCCAGGTCTTTTTTAATCCAGCGTCTCGGGACTTTTTCTCTAACCTGAGCCCTATGAAGGTCTATTAGTGAAATCTTTATGTTCTTAAAACCAATGTTATTCGCCTCACTTTCTACCGGAACTGAATCGTTGTGGAGGAGAAAGTGAACCAAATAACAATCACGATGGTTTGTGCCGGCCGAATGGATTTTCCGAATAATATCTGCCACATTGATAATTAAGGCTCTTTTGAGCCCTCTAATGGGGGGGGTATGAACCCAATTCTTACAGTAAACGTCTAAGCTTGTGGTGTTAGTTAGCTCTTGGGTTATGAGAAAAGATTTGTTTTTCGCGGGGTTCCGTCCAAATGAACCGAAGCCAACGGCTCTAAGTGAATTAACACCGATTTTTTCCAGAAGACTGAGTGCATCATATTCGTTCTTAGCTCCAATATTCGGAGGCCTGAACCTCGCCCACTCTCGAATTATGGGCCACCATCCTAATTCATAATGCAGTTTTATAAAATAGCCCACTCCACTCATTTCAAAGCGAAGAGTTCTCCTTGACTCGATTTCACGATAAACCTTACCCTTTATCGAGAAGGCCTCTTTAAATGGATCTTTATTTTTCCACTCTTCTTTGAATGGCTCTGAGAGTAGGCAGGGCATATCTAAGCAGGCACCGCCAGAGATTTGGCGCAGGTTCGTCGATGTAAGTTTGAAAGTATTATTTCTGCGGCACGTTCTGGCATAGTATAGATGTCCGCGCCCCTAGAGAACTCCAGGGCATTTCGACTCCAACTTTCCGTGCTTGCAGCAGTGCTCTCTGAAATTGATAGTCCACTCTTCGTATTTAAAATATCGGTCAAGACGCGATTGAATTCCTGTTGATCGAAAGGCTCTTGCAAAACGACTCCTGCCTCTGCGTCTCTTACATAGTGAGAATAACCACAGTTAGCGGTAGTAATTACGGGCAGACCAGCAGCAAGCGCCTCTAAGATTACAGTCCCCGTGTTCTCGTGATAAGCAGGATGCAACAATAGATCAGCACCTAACAAGAATCTTGGAACATCATCTCGACCGGGAAATATTGTTAACAACTGTAAGACGCCAAGTCGACGTGCAAGTCGAAGGAACGGCCCAGGGTTGTCCCTGCCTACGACAAAAAGCTTGATTCTTCCTCTTTGATTCGAAGGGATCGAGGCAATTGCCCGGAGCGTCCTATCAAGGCCCTTGCGCCTGAAATCTGACCCTAGAGCCAATAGAAGGATGTCACTCTCCTCTATTTGAAACTCTTTTCGAAAAACTGCCCTGATATCACCTGCGCCCACTGGGGAGCTTCGATCTTTAGACACTCCGGGTGGCAGCATGTGTAGCCGATGGCGCGGAGTCCGATAGTGTTTTTCGAAAAACGCTTGCTGAATTTCAGAAATCAGTAGGATTTGAGTTGCAGCCTCGGAGGAAAATACAGCTCTCTCATAATCCATAAAGTGCCGAAAACGCGGGGTAAATTTATAGTATCGACCTCGGAGTGTCCCTGCTTTCTCAGCGAAACAAGGATCTGCAGCGTAGTAGATGTCTAATCCCGGCATCTTGTTGAATCCTATGACGATCGACTCAACATTCGAATCGGGTCCCGACAATGTCCGGGGTGGCAATGGGTCAGTTTCTTTCAATGAAGTCTCATGGCTGGCGACGACGGCTTCACTAGACTGTGATTTAAACCTAGCGATCCACCTCTGAGTCCACTTCGTAAATCTTTGGTACCTTCCAACCTGAGTAAACGCCCTCACTTCCTTTCTCGGCGCAATCTCGACGTGCCACCCCTCTGGGATCTCACCATCCCAAGTCATAGTCAGTACAACAATTCGGCAGGCGACCCGCTCTCGACAAGAGTTCGCTATACGCAAAAAATCCCTTTGAAGGCCACCGTAGGGAAAATACTTATAGAGGATAAAGAATAGAACAGGAGGCATTTCAGGGCAAGAATCCGACTTTAACGTTCACGACGTGGACTCTATAGAGCATCGGAGGAGGTAAGCGGCAAACGACAAGACAGGCACGTCAGACCGGCGGTCCTTCATAATTCGACATGCGGATAAGTCAGATTAGAGCGATGCCGAGTGTTGCCCCTGGGGTTTGACCATTCCAGTCGCTCTGGTCAACCAGAGGTAGGGTTGAGATTGGGGTCTAGACAGAGAAGCTCGACCCACAACCGCAGGTTGTCGTTGCGTTCGGGTTCTTAATGACAAACTGTGCCCCTTCCAAGTCTTCCTTGTAATCGATTTCAGCACCCACAAGATACTGGAAGCTCATACTATCAATCAGGAGTTGCACCCCGTTTTTGTCCATCACAGTGTCATCTTCGTTAACGGATTCGTCGAAAGTGAAACCATACTGGAAGCCCGAGCAACCACCGCCCTGCACAAAGACCCTTAGCTTGAGATCGGGGTTACCCTCCTCGTCGATAAGAGCTTTAACCTTGCCTGCGGCAGAGTCCGTAAAAACCAGTGGTGCTGGAATGGCTGATAGATCGGCGACAAGAGGCTCACTACGAGCGGACGGGTTCATGCCAAGTTCCTGTTCTTTCTAGGTTGTTTCCTTGGTCATTTTGCTCTAGCCCCAGCTTAACTGCAAGGGTATCCCTCACCAAAAGCTAACTTTGCCCTAGCTCGGATATGCTTTCTCTATGACAACCAAGCACCTTGTGTATGTAGACGGTCAAGAAGGCACGACTGGGCTAAAAATCCACAGCATGCTCGCCAAACGGCTAGACATTGAAGTGCTTAATATCGACCCGGAAAGACGCAAAGACCCTGTAGAGCGTGCGCGACTTATTAACGAAGCCGACATTTCTTTTCTATGTTTACCGGATGATGCCGCCAGGTTAGCCTCAAGCTTGGCTACCTCCCCAGAATCGCGACTAATTGACGCCAGCTCTGCCCACCGAACGGACTTACACTGGGCATACGGCCTTCCAGAGCTCGCCCCAGGGCACAGAGAGTTGATCGCCGAGAGCAAGAGAGTTTCCAACCCCGGGTGTCATGCAACAGCCTTCATTTTGCTGATCCGACCGCTAGTTGACGGTGGGCTTTTACCCCATGGCGCTGTGCTGAGCGCCACCTCCGTTACCGGTTATTCTGGTGGCGGGAAGAAGCTGATCCAGCAATATGAAGCTGCCGACACCCCAGAACTCGCCCCCCGACACTATGCTCTTGGACTCAGCCACAAGCATCTTCCGGAGATGGCCCTTCACAGCCACTTGTGTAATGAGCCAATCTTTGTGCCGATTGTCGGCCCATTCTTCCAGGGCCTCACCGTAAGCATTCCGCTAGACATCAAGATGCTTAGCCCTGGAACTTCCGGTGCATCTCTTCGAGACTGTCTTGCGCTTCGTTACGAAAATGAGCCTTTCGTTCGCGTCATGCCGCTAGGAGACCCTGACACGTTGGCGCACGGGTATTTCGATACCCAGCGCTGCAATGGCACCAATCGCTCCGATCTCTTCGTTTTTTCGAACAAGAATCAGGCAGTACTCATGGCCTGCCTCGATAACTTGGGCAAAGGTGCTAGCGGAGCAGCGATTCAGAATATGAATCTAATGCTGGGGTGCGAGGAGAGTACCGGGCTTGTCAACAAAAGCCTCGGTTGAGGTACTGTCTTCAGACCCAGTTGCGATGGATATCAATTCCCGAGGGTGAAAAACAGCATGCACCAGCCGAAAGAGACCGTTCCTTCGGCTGGATTTAACTTAACGCTTGGAGAACTGTTTCCGTTTGCGGGCTTTATGCAGGCCCACCTTCTTGCGCTCAACCTCTCGAGCATCACGCGTCACCAGCCCCGCCTTTGAAAGCAGGGGCTTCAAGGTCTCATCGTAGTCCACCAAAGCCCGGGTCAGGCCATGGCGAACTGCACCTGCTTGACCGGTCTCACCACCGCCATGCACATTAACCATAATGTCGAAGGTGGTGAGGTGGTTCGTGAGATTTAACGGTTGACGCACCATCATTCGGCCCGTCTCTCGGGCAAAGTATTCGTCCAAGGGTTTGCCGTTGACAGAAAAATTGCCTTTCCCAGCTTTAATAAAAACACGAGCAACTGAACTCTTGCGACGCCCAGTCCCGTAGTTGTATTCACCGACCATTTTCAGAGTGTCCTTTTGTCCGGTTAGATTGAGAGCACTTTGGGTTGCTGCGCCGAGTGAGGGTGTTTGTCCCCAGCGTAGACCTTGAGCTTTTTGATCATGGCGTAACCAAGTGGCCCCTTGGGTAGCATGCCCTTCACCGCTATTTCAAGAGCCCTACCGGGAAACTTGTCCTGCATCTTCCCAAAGTTGGTCTCGTAAATACCGCCGGGGAAGCCCGAGTGGCGGAAATACTTCTTGTCAGCTGCCTTGCTGCCCGTAACGCGCAGCTTGTCAGCATTAACCACGACGATGTAGTCCCCCGTGTCCACGTGAGGCGTGAACTCGGGCTTGTGCTTTCCCCGAAGGCGAAGAGCGATCTCAGACGCAAGACGTCCAAGAATCTTATCGGTGGCATCCACTAATAGCCACTCATGCGCAACATCGTGCGCCTTGGCTGAAAATGTTTTCATAAAATCTTTCTCTGGGATTGGCCCAGTCCTTGTGGTTGTGGTTTTAGAGCGTTTCCTTCATGCCTGCTCGTGAAACTCGATTAGTATATCCGGCTTTCTGAAAATTTCTCTAGTTCGGGGAGTCTTCTCTTGGGGGCAAAACGACGGATTTCCAATTTTTTCGCTAACCCTCCTGAAGCGGACGGCGCCTGGGAGCCAGCCGATCTATTTCGCATTGCGAAACACTGGCTGTTGCGAATGTGCGACAAAACCCCCGCCTTCGGCCTCCGAAGGGATACTCCACCTTGCCCTATCGTCCATACGTTGGGAAGATCACCGGGCGCACCTTGTCTTAACGCATTGCGTTAGTGGGTAGACGTGAATGTCAACTTAACACTCTTAGGAGAACTTTTAATGAAGAAGCATCTAATTGCTGCCGCCGTGGCTGCTGCTGTTGCAGCACCTGCGATGGCCCAAAACGTAGAGGTCTACGGCGTCCTCGACATCGGTTACGCGGACAACAAATTGACCTCCAAGGCCAACTCCACCGCGGAGAGTACCGACAATAAGATCAACCGCTTCGGTGGGTTCGCTGGTCTCTCGGGCAACCGTCTTGGCTTCCGTGGCACGGAAGACCTGGGAGGAGGCTTGAAAGCCAACTTCGTGCTTGAAGCAAGTGTGGCGACCAATCTCGGCTTTGGTGCGCATCGCCTGGCCAACGTAGGCCTCGCCGGCAAAATGGGTACGGTCACTGTGGGCCGTCAGGTCAGTTTTGGTAAAAGTGTGATGGACAGCTACACAGCATTTGGCGGTGGCGGCAACTTTATCACTGGCTCCACGGTCCATGCGGCCTCGGGCATGACTACCTCCGACCAACTCACGGCAGAAAGCATCTTCCTTGATGGTATTGGGGCTTTCTCTGGCCGTCGTGGAGACGCGCTGACCTATATGTCCCCCAGGGTATCTGGCATCCAAGTTGGCGCTCAGTTCCTTCGTAACTCGAACGACAGCAGCACCCTTGAGGGGAAATCCGGGGATAATTCAACTGCCCTGCAAATCAACTATGTTGGGGGCCCACTCTCTGTCGCATTCTCACGCACAGACGCTAAAGCGAAGACCCAGGAAGTCGCTGGCACTCGTCTCTTCTGCGCGAGTAATACAGCAGGTGCGGGCAACGTCACGACCGTCGCTGCCGGCGCTACAACCTGCGGCACCGGTAACACTCGCTTGTCTGGAACAGCCGCGGTGGCCGAGTCCTCGACCGACATCACCTTGAACCAGTTCGGTGCCAAGTACACCATTGGCAACATCAGTCTGTTCTTGGCCCACGCATCCAACTCTGACGAAGTAGACGGGGCTGGTGACGACGACATCCACAGCAAAGCCACCGACGTCGGCATCACTGTTGGCCTTGGAGCGACCACCCTGCTGGCCTCAATCGGAAATGGTCGGGTTGACTACGATAGTGGTAACGGAAAGGCTGACCTCGATGGTTACACCCTCCAGGCTCACTATGCCCTGAGCAAGCGCAGCACTCTCTATGCAATCTACGGTAGCTCCACCTTTGAAATGAACAATCAAGGTGGCGGTGCAGAAGGCAAAGAGAAGCTCACCATGATGGGCATGCGCCATAGCTTCTAATCCCCCCACAGTCACAAGACTGTTTAAAGAGTTAGAAACTAAACAAAACCCCCGCCCACAAGGCGGGGGTTTTTTATTGGGCCATGGATTTGTTCAACGCCACCCGCTGCTGGTTCAATCGCTGCTGTCGTTGATTGAGCCTTGCCCTCTTTGCCACCACCCGTGCCTGGTCTAACTGGGTTTTCAACGCTGAGA
>Ga0169931_10012426_pt1 | contig 11806 bp, 12 predicted proteins | sample Kivu_15m_20L_FD_129675 | JGI IMG/M metagenome (GOLD analysis project Ga0169931, IMG submission 129675) | Freshwater microbial communities from Lake Kivu, Western Province, Rwanda to study Microbial Dark Matter (Phase II) - Kivu_15m_20L... | ecosystem: Environmental > Aquatic > Freshwater > Lake... | reverse complement strand
CTGCGTTTGCGCCAGCAACAACGCCTCGAACTGACGCTCCAGAATGAAGAAAGGATAGTGTTGCGAAACAGCCGCCAGTCGTCGCGCTTCGAGATCGAGGGTCGGACTGACCTCGGCGGCCATCGCGGTGACAAGCGGTACCACGATCGGATCAAGTGGGAGGACACGGTCGAACAAACGCAACACCTCGGCCCCATCGCGATGCCGAAGCCTTGGGTCGTTGGCAATCCACCCCGAACTGTCCTGCCGCGATCGAAGAAACGCTTGCCCTGCCCCGGCATTCGACGTTTGAGCCAGCGCAGAAGATGCGAACAGGCTCAAGGCGAGCATCACCAAAGCCGGGACTCGCGCAAGAATCAAACGCATCAATAGTCTAGGGGGAAGCGATCGCACCAATGGTCAACCTCAGGCAGATGTTCTGACACACCTGCGCCCCAAATTGGGGAAAAAAACACCTCGACCTAACCCATCGATTTCACTCCGGAATTTAGCCAGGAGCCGGTTTCCTCTCGGCGAGCGCATCCCGAGTATTCGGCATTCCCACCGCGAAGTTTCGTGAAAAAAGCAGGCCCCTGCCCGCCCCCTTACTACCGACCTTCGTCGCTGATCAACCGCAGCTGACGCAGACGCGACGGCGGCACCAGCGGAATTGGGTAATTCCCCGTGAAGCAAGCGTCACACAATCCGTTGGTCGGCTCGCTACCCGCCAGGCCACCCAGAATCGAATGCAGCCCATCCACCGACAGGTACCCCAGCGAATCCGCGCCCACGAAGCGACGGATCTCGTCCGTGCTGTGTGAGGACGCGATCAACTCCTCGCGGCTGGGCGTGTCGATGCCGTAGTGACAGGGACCCATGGTCGGAGGCGAGCTGATGCGCAGGTGGATCTCCTTGGCACCCGCAGCACGAATCAACCCGATGATCTTGCGTGAGGTCGTGCCACGCACGATGGAATCGTCGACCACCACCACGCGCTTGCCGGCAAGCACCTCGTGCACCGGCGACAGCTTCAGCTTCACGCCAAAGTTGCGGATCTGCTGGGACGGTTCGATGAAGGTGCGGCCGACGTAGTGCGACCGCATCAGCCCCTGACCAAAGGGAATGCCGCTCTCACGCGCGTAACCAATCGCAGCGGCCGTGCCCGAATCCGGCACCGGAATGACCACGTCGGCCTCGACCGAATGCTCGATGGAGAGACGACGGCCCATCTTCTCGCGCGCCATGTATACCGACTGGCCCGCGATATTTGAATCCGGACGCGCAAAGTAAATCCACTCGAAGGCGCAGCGGTGGGCCTTCTCGGTCGCAAACGGACGCAGCGAACGCACGCCCGACTTGTCGATGATGACCATCTCGCCCGGCTCCAGATCGCGAACGAACTCGGCCTCGATGAGCGAGAAGGCGCAGGTCTCGGACGAGACCACCCAGCCGTCCTTGACCCGGCCAAGCGACATCGGGCGAACACCCATCGGGTCGCGCACCGCGATCAAGGAGTCCGGGGACAAGATCGCCAGCGAGTAGGCGCCGCGCACCTGGGCCAGCGCCTCGGCGACCCGCTCCGGCAAGGTCTGCTGTCGCGAGCGCGCGAGCAGGTGCAGGATGACCTCGGTGTCGGAGGTCGTCTGGAAGATCGAGCCGTCTTCTTCCAGCTTGGTGCGCAGGCTGTCCGCGTCGACCAGGTTGCCGTTGTGGGCCAGGGCCAGCGAGCCACCGTAGTAGTCGATGGCGATGGGCTGGGCGTTCTTCAGGCTGCTGTCGCCCGTCGTCGAGTAACGGACGTGGCCGATGGCGGCGTGACCCGGCAGGCGAGCGAGGCGGGTGGCGTCGAAGGTCTCGCTGACGCGGCCCATCTCGCGGATGAGTCGGACGCGATCACCGTCGGTGCAGACTATCCCCGCGGATTCCTGGCCGCGATGCTGCAGGGCGTGCAGCCCCAGATACGCCAGATTTGAGGCTTCGGGAGGGCCGTAGACACCGATAACACCGCACATTGGGCGCGGCCAAAGTACCACAGTGATCCCGGTCTCGCTCATGGTTTTCGCGGGGAAAATCCGCGAAACAACCGCAAGGATCCCTGAAAACCCGTTTCGTGTTTTTTCTAGAGTTGACTCTAATTATTGCATGTATAAATTAGAGTAGAGTCTATTTAAAACCCATCCCAGTGCCATGAAGCGTTATCTGACCCCGCTCATCGAAAAGGACCTGTCGGAGAAGATGGTGTTTCTCGGCGGACCCCGGCAGGTCGGCAAGACCACCCTTGCACTGGGACTGATTGACGGGGCCGACGAAACCCACCCCGCCTACCTGAGCTGGGACGACCCCGCCAGTCAACGCCTGCTGCTCGGCGGCGGCCTGCCTGCGGAACAGCCGCTCGTCATTCTGGACGAAATTCACAAGTACAAAGGCTGGCGCAACCTGGTGAAGGGTTATTACGATCGCCACAAATCCCAGCGCCGGTTTCTGGTCACCGGTTCGGCTCGCCTGGATCATTACCGTCGCGGTGGAGACTCGCTGCAGGGGCGTTTCCACTACTTCCGCTTGCATCCCCTCTCCCTCCACGAGATCAATCCGGAACCACAGCCGGCCGATCTCGAGGCGCTGCTGCAGTTCGGCGGATTTCCGGAGCCGTTCCTGAAGCAGGACTCACGCCACTGGAAACGCTGGCAAAGGGAACGACAAAGCCGCGTGATTCAGGAGGATCTCATCAACCTCGAACACGTCAAGGAGGTCTCGCAGTTGCAGTTGTTGGCGCAGCTGCTGCCCGACCGTGTGGGATCGGTGCTGTCGATCGCCAATCTCAAGCAGGATCTGTCGGTGGCGTTTGAAACCGCGGACAAGTGGGTCACGATCTTCGAGAACCTCTACTTCTGCTTCAGGCTGATGCCGTACGGTTTGACGCAACTTCGCGCCGTGAAGAAAGAGCGCAAGCTTTACCTTTGGGACTGGTCGCTCTGCAAAAACACGGCGGCTCGATTCGAAAATCTGGTGGCATCTCACCTGCTCAAATATTGCCACCGTTGCGAGGACACCGATGGCGACGAGATGTCTCTGCGCTTTCTACGCGATGCAGTCGGACGGGAGCTGGATTTCGTTGTGCTACGAAACGGCAAACCCGAGTTCGCGGTCGAATGCAAGACGGGCAGCGGCGCGCTCAGCAAGAATATCCGCTACTTTGCGTCGCGAATTTCCATCCCCCGGTATTTCCAGGTCCACCTTGACCCGGACGGCAGCGATACCGAATGGGCCGACAGCAAGGCCAGGATCCTGCCGTTCCTGAAGTTTTGCCAGCTGTACCGGCTGTAGCGAACTATCGGCGCTTGGCTTTTTTACGCGCCCAGGCAGGAGCCGGAGCGTCAGCGCGGCGGGCCGGGACTGAGGCCACGCGGGGGGCTGGAGCGCGGGCTGCCGCTGCGGCGGGTTCGGCGGCGCGGGCGGCGGCCTTGGCGGGCGCCTTGGCGGCGGCTGCTCCCTTGGCGGCGCGCTGGGCGACATCCACGTCACCCATCTCGACGCGGCCACGGTACTGGGCGCCGGAGGCGATACCGACGCGGGGGGCTGCGATGTCACCGACCACTCGGGCCTTGTCGTGCAGGCGGACGACCTCGGAGGCCGTGATGCTACCGACGACTGCGCCGGAGATCTCGACGACGCGGCCGTCGAGGTCTGCCTGAATGATGGCGCCGTTGGCGATGGTCAGGGTCTCCGCAACGGAAATCTTCCCCTCGATGCGACCACGCACCTCAAGTCCGCCCTCGCTGCGAACCTCGCCCGTGATCTGCGTATCAGAACCAATTACCGTTTGCTTGTCAGCCATGTTCGTTGTCCGTCAAAGGTGCGGTTGAAAAACTATACATCCATGTCGATGTTGCCCTTGAACGAGGCACCATCGGCGATCGAAATTCGCGGCGACTTGATGTCACCGACCACGCGCGCATCGGACTTCACGTCCACGCGATCCGAGGCGTGCACATTGCCGGTGAGGCGGCCCGCAACGGCGATGGACTTGCCCTCGACGTCGGCGTCCACCGTGGAGCCAGCGTCCACCAGCAGATCTCCCGTGACGGCGATCTTGCCCTTGACCGAGCCCTGAATTACCAGCGCCTCTTCACCCCGGATTTCGCCGTCGATGCTGATGCCGCTTCCGATGACCGTATTTGCCATTGTGCGTGTCTTTCTTGTTCGGAAAAGTGAGGGAAAAGATTAGGCCTTCGCGTTTGCAGCGCCGGAAAGCTCCGGGGGCAGATCGACATCCATCTCGATGGCGCCCGAGACCTGCGCACCCTCGATGACGACGACCTTGCTCGCGCGGACATTGCCGAGCACGCGGGCCGTGCCCTGCAACGTGGCGACCTTGCCTGCGGCGATATCACCCTTCACGACGCCCTTGATCTCGACCTCGGTGGCCTCGACCTGCGCCTCGACGTTGCCGACCTCCTCGACGATGAGGCGGCTCTCGAGACCAATCCGGCCCTCGATGCGCCCCTCCACGATCAGCTCCTGATCGCCCGAAATGTTTCCGCTGATGGTGATTGTGCTGCCGATTCGGCAGGCTTCCTTGTTGGCAGCCATGGTGCGAAGCAAACTACCCCTTTGGGAAACGGGGTGTCAATGTTCAGAATTCGCCAACCGCCACGAGGGCCGGGTAGACGATAAAACTCGACACGTCCACGTCGGTTTGGGCGTTCAGCGCGCTCAAACGGGCCGTTCCGAAGTTCTGCGCCATCGTGAGCTCGATGCCGATGAAAAACCACTTGTAGCCGCCCACGATGCCCGCCTGCCCGCCCAGGATGACGCCCGAGGCGTCGAAGCTGGCAAGCTCCTTCGGGGCATTGGGTAGCTCGAGGTGCAAGGTGGTGTCGGCGCGCCAGTACACGATGCGCGTGCCGAACCAAAGCCGGTGGTAGTCGCTGCGCTTGCCGAGGAGCACCGGCAGGTCGATGTTGAAGCGCTTGAAGTCGTCGAGCTTGACGAAATCGACGACGTTGTTGACCGGAAACTCGTAGGAAGAGCGCGCGACGCCCAGGCCCGCGGTCAGGTCGAACCCCTCTTTTGCCTGCTCCATGAACTGCCAGCGGCCACCGAGGCGCCAGTAGCCACCCGCAGCCGAGCGCAGATCCAGCTCGAGCTTGTCGGTCACGCCGTAGGCAAGCTGCAGCGGCGTCATGACGGCGGGAGGCGTGATGGCCAGCCCTGCCCCGGCCTCGAGCAGCGTGCGCTTCTGGTCGTCGTTCAGCGTCTCGTTGTTCTTGACGGCGTCGACGACGTTCTCCGCGCTGTTCACCGTGTCGGCGATGACACCGGTCGGGACCTGCACGTCGAGGGTCGCGGACACGCGAAAGTTACCCTTGCCGACGACGTGCGCGGGATGCCCGCCCGACAGCGGCGTGCCACAGCCTGCAGCCACCAACAAGATCCCCAGCGCCAGTCTTCTCATTCGCAACACAATGCCTCAGTTCTCAAGGAAGTGCATCACCTGTTGCAGATCCGCCCAGACCTCTTTTTTGGCCTCGGGGGTGCGCAGTAGGTAGGACGGGTGAAAGGTCGGCATCACGGGGATCGCGCCGTAGCTGCGCATGTTTCCGCGCAAGCGCGTGATCGGCGTGGTCTCACCGCACAGCGTGTGCGCCGCGAACTTTCCGAGCGCCACGATGATGCGCGGATTGAGCACGCCAAGCTGCTGCTTGAGGAACCCCTCGCAGGCCTGCACCTCGTCCGGCTCGGGATTGCGATTTTGCGGCGGGCGGCACTTGATGACGTTGCAGATGTAGACGTCCTCGCGCTTTTTCCCCATCGCCTCGATCATGCGGGTCAACAGCTGACCGGCCTTGCCAACGAAGGGCTCGCCCTGCTGATCCTCGTCGAAGCCGGGCGCCTCGCCCACGAAGACCAATTCGGCGTTGGGATTGCCGACGCCGAAGACCAGGTTGGTGCGCGTGGGCGCGAGCTTGCAGCGCTGGCAGTCGCCGATCTCATCGCGGATCACCTGCAAACGTACGGCGGAATCGCCGGTGGCCGGCGTGGGCACGGCAGGAGGCTCTGCGGTCACGGGCGCAGACGCCAACGGCGCGGCGGGTTCAGGCACCTTGATCCCAAGGCGCGGCGAAGGCCCGGTCGGCACGCCTGACAACCCCGAGCGCGCCCGATGTGCAAGATGGGCACGAAAGGCGGCACTCAGCGCGGCGAGCTCGGCGTGTGGATCGTTCTCACTCACAGCGAGGACTCGATCGCCTCCTCGATGCTCGTCGTTTGCGGCTTGCGCAAGAGCGAGTCGAGGGCAAGGCCATAATAGAAAGTCGCGAGCGTCTCTGAACCAAAGCCCGGCGCGCGGCCGATGGCACCGCGCTGGTCCTGGGCGGCCGCGGCGAGACGGTCGACGATTCGGGCGTGCAGGACGCGAAACGGCTCATCCGTCGAGGCAAGGTAGGCGCGGCCCGCGGCAAACGCAACACAGGCGTTCCAGACATGCTCATCCTGCGCCCGCGGTGTGTAACCCTCCGGGAGCAGCTTCGCGATGCGCTCGCGCAGCCAGGTCCCGATGAAGGGTGTTTCGCCCTCGGTGGCGATCACGGACACGATTCGGGTCGCGGTCGTCGACGAGAAATCAAAGAGCTCGTGTTTGGCTGCCGGTTCGTCGGTGAAGGGCTCGGGCTTGCGTGTGCCAAAGGCCTTGTCGACGAATCGCCCCACGCGGGCCGACAGGCCACGATCACCCGTCACGCGGGCATAGTCGGCGAGGTTCCAGGCCAGAAAGCCGGGGTCGAGAAAGGCACGACCACCCAGGTCCGACAGATCGGACAGGTATCCCGCAAGCAGCCGCGCGGCGACATCGCCGAATCGGCGCCAGTCACCGGTGCCAACCAGTGCATGCGTCGCGAGACCCGCACGCAACATCATCGCGCAATCAAATGGGGCCTCGTCACCGGCAGATTCGGAGAGCGCGCGGGGGACAAAGGCCTCCCACTGGCTTTCGATGAATCCCCAGGCTGCGCCGATTTGCGGGCCGTAGCGGGTTTCGCCCGCGGCGATGTGCGCGCGCGACCAGAGCCAGATGCTGGCGAGCGTGCCGTGAAAATCCGGATCGCCACAACCCTCGTAGGGCGCGACGTTGCCGCGCAAGGGACCGGTCCTGTGCTGACGCGCGACAAGGCCATCGCCCGCCGCGGTCATGCGTCGTGCCGCCTGTTGCACATAAGAGCCGAGATACTGGTCACGCTCGTGAGTCACGACATTCCTTCTGCGCGGGACCGGGTCACCGCGGCGGCACACGCTATCGCACAGGCTCGCTGCTGTAAATCATCCCAGCAACAGCGGCGCAACATGGCGCCAGATGCGCCGAGCCATGTCGAGCTTGGGCTCGCGCGGCAAAACCAGTGACGAGCCGGAGCGCGTCACCAGATACCCCTGGTTGTCGTCACTGCCAAAGCCGGTGTCCCCCTGCCCGACCGAGTTCGCGACGACGGCATCACAGCCTTTTTCGACCAGCTTCTGCTGCGCGCGCGCGATCAACGCGTCGCCGGTCAGCACCTCTGCGGCAAAGCCGATCAACCGGGGACGCTGTGGGCGTTGTCCGAGGCCTGCGAGGATGTCGGGGTTCGCCACCAGGGCAAGTGAGGGCGCCTCCCCGTCCCGTCGGGAGAGCTTTGCGTTGGAGGCGGTGGCGGGTCGAAAGTCCGCGACGGCGGCGGCCATCACGACGACGTCGATCCCGGACGCCACGGAAGCTTCGATGGCGGCCTGCATCTGCAGCGCAGTCTGAATGTCGATGCGTTTTGAAACGCCCTTTGGCGTCTCCAGGTCGACGGGTCCCGCAACCAGGACGACCTCGGCCCCCATCGCGACGGCGGCGCTCGCGAGTGCAAAGCCCATCTTCCCGGACGAGCGGTTGCCGAGAAAGCGAACCGCATCCACGGGCTCTTGCGTGGGACCTGCGCTGACCAGGACGCGTTTGCCCGACAGCGGACCGCGCGCGGACAGCCGCGCGACGATGGCCTCGACGACCACATCGGGCTCGACCAGGCGCCCTGCCCCGATCCAGCCGCAGGCAAGCGGGCCGGCGTCGGGACCAACGGTGGAGAAACGCGGATTCGCAAGCAACCGTTGCAGGTTCTCCTGCGTGATGGGGTTCTCCCACATGTTCACGTTCATCGCGGGCGCGAGCAGCACGTCGGCGTGTGATGCGAGGACCACGGCACCAAGCAAGTCGTCGGCGCGACCGCCGGAAAAACGCGCGAGGCTGTCCGCGGTGGCGGGCGCGACCACGATGAGATCGGCGCGATCGGCGAGGCGGATGTGTCCGACCTCGGCCTCATCCGAGGCGTCGACGAGGCGCGTGCCCACCCGGTGACCGGACAGGGTCTGCATGGTCAGCGAGCCGATGAAGGCCTGCGCGGACTCGGTCATCACGACATGAACGTCGGCCCCCTCCTTGACCAGCAGCCGGCACAGCTCGGCCGCCTTGTAAGCAGCGATGCCGCCGGTCACGCCGAGGACGATGTTCTTGCCGACCAACCGTGTCACAGAATGGGTACCTGGGGGATTCGGGTGTCAGTATACCCGCGTTCGCGCTCAGGTGGCGCCTCACTCCTCGGCGTAGGCCCGGTCCGCCGTCAAATGGCGGCTGCGGGTCCAGCGCAGGTGCAGCCGGGACAGGGCGAACATCAGGTCTGCGGGCGACTCGCCGGTCGCGATGCCGTTGTCGATGCGCGAAAGCACGACCTCGCGGGCCTCGGCCGGATGGATGAGGAAGGTCTTGCCAAAGACCATGCTCTGTCCGTCAAAGAACAGGCGCGCCTCGGCGATCTGTCCCGTCTCGAAGCCGGCGGTGCCACGTCGCTCGGACACGAGGTGCCGCGCGCCCGAGAGCAGATCTTCCAGCTCCACTTCCTCTGGCGTCACCTCGCCCACGTCGAACAGGCTGCGGCGACTTGACGCCAGGGTGGCGAGGCCCCGCTTGTCGCCCACGTCATACGTTTTGGAGGTGAGCGCGTGCATCACCGGCGTGACGCCCAGCTGGTCGCCCGGTCGCTCCAGCAAGAACCACTCGAGAAACGCGGCCATCCGCGACTCGAACAACTCGCCGTCGTCGTCGAAGACACGTCCACCCTTTTCGATGAACTCGTCCTTTGCGCGCGCGGCCTCGTCCCGATAGGTCTGACCCGCATAGTGCTGGGCCATGCGGTCGAGCAGCGCGTGCAGGTATCCGGGACCGGCTCCCTTCACCGCGGGTTCTCGTCCATCAATTTGATGAAGCGACCGAACAGGTACTGCGAATCGTTCGGACCGGGCGAGGCCTCGGGGTGATACTGCACGCTGAAGACCGGGAACTGTTCGTGGCGCATGCCCTCGACGGTGCGATCGTTCAGGTTGATGTGCGTGAGCACTGCCTTGCCGGCGAGCGAGTCCACGTCGACGCAGAAGCCGTGGTTCTGAGAGGTGATCTCGACCTTGCCGGTCTGCATGTCCATGACCGGGTGGTTCGCGCCGTGGTGACCGAACTTCAGCTTGAAGGTCGTGCCGCCCAGGGCTTGACCCAGGATCTGGTGTCCCAGGCAGATGCCGAAGATTGGGATGCGCGTCGGAATCAGCTCGCGAACCGCCTCGACGGCGTAGGTGACGGCGGCTGGATCGCCAGGGCCGTTGGAAAGGAAAATGCCGTCGGGCTTGTGCGCGAGGACTTCCTTGGCCTTCGTGCCTGCCGGCACAACCGTGACACGGCAGCCGCTCTGGCGCAGGTGGCGCAGGATGCCGCGCTTGATGCCGAAGTCGTACGCCACGACGTGAAACTTCGCGGCTGGCACCGGGCGAGCGGGACCGGGACCGGTCCACAGACCCTCATCCCAGGTGTAGGTCTCCTTCGAGGTGACATCCTTGACGAGATCGCGACCCTCGAGCGAGGGATGCGCCTTGGCGCGGGCGATGGCGCCTGCAGGATCATCCACGAGGCGCGTGAGCACGGCCTTCTGGGCACCGTGGTCGCGCAGGCGGCGCGTGATGGCGCGCGTGTCGATGCCCGAGACACCGGCCACATCGTACTCGGCCATGAGTCCGCCGAGCGTGCCGGTCGAGCGCCAGTTGGAGACGCGTGCAGCGAGCTCGCGTACCACAAAGCCCGAGCAGAACGGGCGGTTCGACTCGAAGTCTTCCGGGTTGATGCCGACGTTGCCCATCTGCGGCGCGGTCATCAGCACGATCTGTCCGCGGTACGACGGATCGGTCAGGACCTCCTGATAGCCCGTCATGGCGGTGTTGAACACCAGCTCGCCGGCTGTCTCAAGCTCGGCGCCGAACGAAAACCCACGGTAAACAGTGCCGTCTTCAAGCGCGAGCAACGCCGCGCCACCTGTCGCTTCACCCGTTGTCTGTGTCGTCATTGTTCGTTGCTCCCAAATCGTGCACCGGAGAAGGCGATGCGTCCTCCCACGATCGTCATGGCCGCCCGGCCGATCATGGTCTGTCCAACAAAGGGACTGTTCTTTGAACGTGAGCGCATCTCGCCAGCGCGAACCACCCAGCGCTCGTCAGGATCCAACACGGTCACGTCGGCAACCGCGCCGACTGAAAGCTTGCCGCCCGGCAACTTGAGCACCCGCGCCGGTGCATCGGTCAAACGTGACACCCACGCCAGGGGCGTCATGCGACCCTCGCGTACCAGCGCCAGCGTGAGTGGGATTGCGGTTTCGAGGCCGGTCACCCCGAAGGCGGCCTGCTCGAACTCGACATCTTTTTCCACCGGCGAATGCGGCGCATGGTCGGTGGCGATGCAATCGATCGTGCCATCGGCCAGGCCCACCCGGCAGGCCTCAAGATCGGACTCCGGCCGCAAGGGCGGGTTCATCTTGGTGTTCGTATCGTAGCACGCACACGCGGCATCGGTCAGCGTGAGGTGGTGGGGCGTGACCTCGGCGGTCACGGGCAGGCCACGGGCCTTGGCATCGCGCACCAGGCGAATCGACGCGGCCGCGCTGATGTGGGCGACGTGGTAACGGGCACCGGTGAGCTCGACCAGCTCGATGTCACGGGCCACCATCGACGACTCGGCTGCACCCGGCTGCGCACGAATGCCGGCGCGGGTCGACACCGCCCCTTCATGCATCGCCCCGTGGCGAGACAGCGTCAGATCTTCGCAGTGCTGAATCACGGTGAGCCCGAAGCCACGCGCGTATTCCAGCGCGCGACGCATGAGCTCGATGTCCATCACCGGGAGGCCGTCGTCGGAAACCGCAACACAGCCAGCCTCCTGCAACTCGCCCATCTCGGACAGCGTCTTGCCCTCGAGGCCCTTCGAGATGGCACCGACCGGGTAAACTCGCACCACGCCCACGTCGGCGGCGCGGCGAACCATCAACTCGGTGACGGCGCGGCTGTCGTTGACGGGCTTGGTGTTGGGCATCGCGCACACCGCGGTGAAGCCACCGGCCGCGGCGGAGCGAGTCCCCGAGGCGATGTCTTCCTTGTATTCCTGACCGGGCTCGCGCAGGTGAACGTGCAGGTCGATGAACCCCGGGGTGATCCAGAGTCCCGTGCAGTCGATGATGCGGGCATCTGCCGGGATCTCGACTCCGGGGGCGATGGCCAAGATCTCCCCGCCGGAGATGAGGACGTCGGCTTGCCCGTCAAATCCACTGGCCGGGTCGAGAACCCTTCCATGGCGCAGGCAAAGCGTTTCCATTGCGCTCCGTTTATTGGTTGTGGCGGAACCTGTCAAGGCCGCTCGGCCTCGGCGCCGCCAGCCATCAAATAAAGCACCGCCATGCGCACCGCCACGCCCCGGCTGACCTGCTCGAGGATGACCGAGCGGTCGCCGTCG
>Ga0169931_10012424_pt1 | contig 11808 bp, 10 predicted proteins | sample Kivu_15m_20L_FD_129675 | JGI IMG/M metagenome (GOLD analysis project Ga0169931, IMG submission 129675) | Freshwater microbial communities from Lake Kivu, Western Province, Rwanda to study Microbial Dark Matter (Phase II) - Kivu_15m_20L... | ecosystem: Environmental > Aquatic > Freshwater > Lake... | reverse complement strand
GCCCGTGTGCATCACCTCGTCCGCAGCCCGCTCGGCGGTGCCCCAGGACAGGGTGACGCCGCACCCACCGTGGCCGTAATGGTGCACGATCGTCTGTTCACCACGCTTCTCGCTGCGTATCACATACCCCGCGGGGCGAAACGGCCTCAGCCCAATGATCGTCTTCATCACCCGGTCGCGCGACACGACCACAGGCTTCAGTCGAATGCGCGAGCCAGCCTGCGCCGACTGCGCCAACGATATTCCGCCACCCATCGCCACACCGCCCATCGCCCCGCCCACGACATGAAGGAATCGGCGTCGCTGCGTACCCGCCATCATCTTTGTGAATGCCATCTCAAACGCCTCATCCGCCGACATCAGAGCTGCCAACGACTCTCACCCCCGCCGCGCGCATCGCGGACAGTGCTTCAGGAACATCCGTGGGCTTCATTCCGACACCGCGGCAGGCATCCTCGACCAGGACGGTGCGAAAGCCAAGTTGCACCGCATCGATGGCCGTCGCCCGCACGCAATAGTCGGTGGCGAGACCGCAGACCAGCACCTCACTTACACCCTTGGCAGAGAGCCAATCGCCAAGTCCCGTGGCCTTGCGTTTGCCGTTGTCGAAGAACCCAGAATAGCTGTCGATGTTCGTGTCGGTGCCTTTCGGGAAGACGCGAACGATGCGCCGGCTGTCGAGACCCGGATGGAGCTGCGCCCCACCAGACCATTGCACGCAGTGCTCCGGCCACATGACCTGCGGCAGTCCCGCAAGCTCGCGGAGATCGTAGGGCTTCGCCCCGGGGTTATTGCTGGCAAAGCTGCGGTGGTCGGCGGGGTGCCAGTCCTGCGTCGCGACGACAAGATCAACCCGGTCCATCAACCGGTTGGCGACAGGCACAACCGCATCACCATCGGCCACCGCGAGCGCACCGCCCGTGCAGAAGTCGTTTTGAATGTCCACGAGTACAAGAGCTTTCATTTGAGCACCTAGATTTCGAAGTTAAAGCCATCCTTGATCAACTGTCGGTACTTGCGTTCATCAAAGCGGTAGAGCCGCGCCGCACGGTGGGCGACGTCTTGCTCGACCTCGTCAAGCTCTCGCAAAATATCAAGCGAGAGCACCTTCTTGCGGAAGTTGCGCTTGTCGAGTTCACGCTCAAGGATGATCTCGTACATGCGCTGCAGCTGCGTGAGCGAGAACTTGGGCGGCAGCAACTCGAAGCCGATCGGCTGGTACCGAACCTTGCCTTGCAGACGGCTGAGCGCAGTGCTCACGATCTCGTCGTGGTCGAAAGCGAGCTTCGGCAGATCGTCCACGGCGAACCATGCGGCATTGCGGGCATCGGTCGCCGCCTGGATCTTGTGGTCGAGCAACTTCACAAGCGCGTAGTAAGCGACCGTGACCACGCGCTCCCGCGGATCGCGGCCCGGATTGCCGAAGGTGTACAGCTGTTCCAGAAAGACCTTCGTGAGGCCAGTCTCCTCACGCAGCTCGCGCAACGCGCTCTCTTCCAGCGTTTCACCGAGCGCGACGAAGCCACCCGGCAGCGCCCATTTGCCGATGAAGGGCTCAATATCGCGTTGAATCAGCAGGACCTTCAGGTCTTCGTCATCAAGGCCAAAAACCACACAGTCGACGGTGACAGCGGGACGGGCGTGGCGGTAGGTGAACACGGGTGTTGTCTCTTTTGCTCAGGTATCGGTGATGTAAGGAACGTGCGCTGTTATCCGGCGTTCTTGGCCCTTGCAGCGCGAATCAACTCTGTTTTTCTCTGATGCAAGCCTGCTTCCAGGCCAACCGGGTGCGGGGTAGGGTTATCGAGGCGCCTGGTGCCAACGTGAAACTGCGCGAGTTGATTCTGGGTTCGCACCCGGATGTCGGCGAGCAACGGACGCTGGTAGATAAGCCCGCCATTGCGCAACACGGGCACAAGCAAGTCTTCGGTGGTTGCATGCGCGGGCAGGGTTTTCGTTCGGGTGGCATCGGTCGGATCGACCATCACCCAGGCCGCCGGCGCATCGTGCAGCTCGTCCCAGATAACGTCGCCCATCGCTTCACCCTTGTCGCTGAAGCGTCGTACGTTCAGAATGCCCGGGTTCGAGACCTTGATCGCCTGTTCGCTCAGCTTGATACGCGGTTGCCAGTGGCCCTGCGCGTCCTTGATCGCGGCGAGTTTGTAGACGCCACCCAGTGCAGGCTGATCGTAGGCCGTCACGAGTTTCGTTCCGACGCCCCAGACGCTGACCTTGCCACCCTGATCCTTGATGGTGGCGATGGTGCGCTCGTCGAGATCGTTCGATGCGACGATGGCGGCTGACGGGAACCCGGCTTCGTCAAGCAACTTGCGGGCCTCGATGGACAACCACGCCAGATCGCCCGAGTCGAGCCGTATGCCGACCAGCTCGTGGCCACGTTCGCGCAGTTGTTTGCCAACCTGGATCGCATGGCGCACGCCTTCAAGGGTGTCGTAGGTATCCACCAGGAAGACGCAGTTGTTCGGCATCGCCTGGGCATAGGCCTCGAAAGCGGTGGGCTCGTCATCGAACGACATCACCCAGCTGTGCGCATGCGTGCCGCGCACCGGGATGCCAAAGCGTTTGCCGGCAAGAACGTTCGAGGTCGAGGCGCAACCACCAACATGCGCCGCACGGCTCGCATCAAGCGCACCGTTGACGCCCTGAGCGCGCCGCAGACCGAACTCCAACACCGGTTCCCCACGGGCAGCCGCGCAGATCCGGGCGGCCTTGGTGGCGACGAGTGTGTTGAAGTTCATGAGGCAGAGCAGGGCGGTTTCGACCAACTGCCCCTGCAGGATCGGGCCGCGCACCCGGAGAAGTGGCTGGTGAGGGAAGACGACCGTGCCTTCGGGAATCGCGTCGATGTCCAGGCTCAGCCGCAAACGCCCGAGGTAATCTAGAAACGCACGCTCGAACAACGGCTTGCCGTCGTTGCCGGTCAAGGTCTGCAGGTAATTCAGATCGTCGGGCGCGAAGCGAAAGTTCTGCAACCACTCGATCACCGGCTCAAGTCCGCAGGCGATCGTGTACCCACCTCCGAACGGCGGTTTGCGAAAGAACAGGTTGAACACCGCCTCCTGCTCGGAACGTCCCGTCTTCCAGTAACCATAGGCCATCGTCAACTGGTACAGGTCGGTGAGAAGGGCACTGTCGCTCATGGGCGTGTTCCTGATGGGGGCAAATCGATATAGTGTATATAATACACTAAGCAAGGAAAGGAGGCAAGCGGGAAGAACGGCGCCGTCCAAACGAGGGGTTAACGACGCCGAGCTCACCCGACACGAGCACCCCGCATCACTTGCCGGCTCACCATCGCTCATGACGTCATCCCCACCTGAACCACCCTGGGGATCCGTCGATGAACCCTGGCCCGCAGCGCCGCCACCGCCCGAACCCGGATCGGGTGATACGGTTCCACCACCGGCGCCGCCGACACCCGGTTGCGGGCCAACAATGACGCCGCCATCCGTGGGCGAGGCACCTGCGTCCGGACTCGCTCCAGCGGGCACGTCGACGACAAAGAAGGTCTCTCCCGCGGCGGCCACCGCAGAGGTCGCGTCACTCACCAGCGCGCTCAGGCTGTAAATGCCGTTGACCCGAGGAGCGCGGGTGGAGCCTCGCCAGGGATCGGCCTTCACCGCGCCAAGATCCATGCCGTTTTGGCCAAACAGAACCTCGGTCGAGCCGGGCGGCACCGTGTCGAGCGCCAACGCCACGTCAGTGCCTACAGGAACGATTGGTATCACGCTCCCCGTGGTTGTAAACGGGCTGGTGAATCGCACGCGACGTCGGGCGCCCAGCCCCTGGTATCGGCTTGCCATCGCCTTGCTCGGCAACCACGAGCCGGTCCACTTGTCGCCGACGAATGCGTCAAAGGTCGAGACAGGCGGCACGTCGGCCGCAAATGATTCGCTCCCCACTCCACGACGAAGGCCAGCGTCCCATGCTCGCGTGTTCGCCATGCAACGAAGTCCGCATAGACCTCCTGAGGCGGGACCGACGTATCGAGGCTCGACGCGATGAAAACCCCGGGGACGCCTCGGGCCGCCTCGTAGAGTGTACCCAGCTCAGTTTCTCCCGCACGCGCTGAACTCACGGAACCCCGCATCGCGACAAACGCAATCACCCGTTCCGGCAATGACTCGACGATGTCTGTGGTCGCGAAGGCTCCCCGTGAATAGCCCGTCACCAGGAGCGGGGCGTTCACCAACTCCGGATGTTTGCTGATGGCAGCAAGGTCTGCCAATGCCTTCAGCAGCATGTCGCGCCGGCCCGTCTTGCGATTCGGGCCGAAGTTCTCGGTGGCGATCATGCCGAACCCCCACAGCTTGACGCCAGCCTGAAAGGACGGTTTGTCGACCCACGGGCGGTGATCACCATTGTCACCATTGAAATTGAGCAACAGTCCGCGAACCCGCGGCAGACCATCCGGAATGAACATGCGGAAGTTGGAGCCGTCAACGATGTGGTCGAACGTGGCCGCCCGTGCCGCAGAAGGAACGCAGGTGAACAAACCAAGGACGGTCGTCAAAACCAGAAGGCAGGAGCGCATCGCCGTCATTGAAGCACAGAAGATGCTTTTTCCGAATACCCTTGTGGGCGAACCAACGTCAGGGCGATTTCAGTTCGCTCGCCAGCTCATCGGCGGCAAGGCCGATCGCCCGTGCATTCCAGTGAGAATCGTCCGGTTGGTAAAGATAGGGACTTCGGTTCTTGCGGAATGATTCCCTGAGATCGACGGTCCTCACGCCGGACGCTTTTGCGCCGGCAATGACGGCATCAAGGAACGACGGATTCTGAATGCGAACCCTGTCGGCCTGCGGATAAACCTCAGGATAGATCGTGCCCATCGCAAACAGAGGACAGAAGACCAGCTCGGAGCCACGTTCCGAAAGCATCGACTTGAGATTCTCGAGCGTTGAAATCACACCCGCGGGATTGCGCTGCTCGACCGGAACATCCAGCTTCTGTTCGCCGATCGGAAGACGCAAGATGGTGGCGCCCTCAAAAGTCGTCACGCCATCGAGGCCGCGAACGCGATACATCAAACCGTTGTACTGATAGCGGGCAAACGTCGCCACCCCGTTGTCCATGTTCAACCGGAAGAAGAAGTTTTCGACCTCTTCTCCGACGTCATGCCACCATCCACTGGCGGCGCCCGGTGCGGTGGGTGTATCGGGTGGCCACTTGGGATACCGAATGTCGAGGTTGCGGGGAATCAGGCGGTGTTCGAGCGGCGCATACACGACGACGCGGGGCATCCGATTCGCGAAGCGAGGGTCGTTCAAGAAAACCTGGATCGCTCCGCTGGCGAAGCCGTAGTTGTATACGGGGACCGACAGGCGTTGTTCTATCCGAGATGGGAAGGTTTCGTTGTCTGAAACACCCGTGCCGACAACGTAAGAATCGCCGACGACAACGATCTCTGGGAATCGAGGGTTGCCAGCGTTTCTGAACCCCGTCGCGTCGGTGGTAAAGGCGACACGGCGAGGGTGCTGCAGTTGCTTGACCCACGACTTGTAGCCGAGATCGCCGACCTCAACGTCGTCGATGGTCATGTTGGGCTCGAAAAGGATGTTGTCGTCGGAACGCACCTTCTCCCACGCGCGAAACTCGGGAGGGACAAAGCGGAGCGACCACAGCAGCAGTCCGCAGAACACGCTGCCGATTGCGAAGAGAAAGATGCGTGCGCCGTTCATGCGTCAGAACCTGAAATAAAGAAAGGGAGAAGGAACGACGCGGCCGTAGCCGACGAACAACGTTGCCAGGAACAACACCACGATTGAACCTGACAGCCTGAGGGAGAACTCCGGTTGCCAGTTCGATGTGTTCTTTGCGCGCATCACCAGGAACACCAAGGCCGCCAAGGTGGCGATCGGCAAGATGCCGAGGGATCCCACACCGGTCAGACCGAACATTGCCAACCACCATTGGTTCACCAGCGACATGTTCGGAAGTCGAAATGGAACCCATGTGATCACCACGAACGCGAATATCACGACGCGACGAATCTGAATCGGCAGCTTCAGCAAAGGGTTCCGTTCACCAGCCAGACGCTCGACCACGAGAAAGAGGCCGTGCAGTCCGCCCCAGACCACGAAGGTCCAGCTGGCACCGTGCCACAGGCCGCCCAACAACATGGTGAGCATCAAGTTGATGCAGGTGCGAACCGTGCCGCCGCGGTTGCCTCCGAGTGGAATGTAGAGGTAGTCGCGTAGCCACGTGGAAAGGCTGATGTGCCAGCGTCGCCAGAAATCCGAAAAACTGATCGCGCGATAGGGTGAGTCGAAGTTGGCAGGGAAGGGGAAGCCCATCAACCGACCCATACCGACCGCCATGTCCGAGTATCCCGAGAAATCGAAATAGATCTGACCGGCGTACAACAACATCGAACCCCACGCCGTAAGAAGGCTCGGCGAGCCGGTCGCGAACATCGGCTCACTCATGTCGGCGAAGGTGTCCGCCAGCAGAATTTTCTTTGCCATCCCGACGACGAGCAAGACGATGCCGGATGCGACGCGAGTGGACTCAACGCTGCGGTCCACGAGCGCCTCCGACACATCGGAGTAACGAACGATCGGGCCCGCGATCAGCTGGGGAAACAACATGACGAACGCCGCGAAGTCGACATAGGACCGGGCGGGCGTTACACGGCGTCGATAGACGTCAATCGTGTAACTCATTGACTGAAACGTGTAGAACGAAATGCCCACCGGTAGCGGGACGTTCATGATCGGAACATCAATCCCGAGCGATCGGATGTTCGAGGTGATGAAGCCAGCGTATTTGAAGAACCCCAGGAACCCGAGGTTCGCCGCCAGCGAGGCAAGGAGCCAGGCCTTGCGCGCACGGTTGGACTCGGACCGGGCGATCCGTCCACCGGCGATGTAGTCGACCGACACGGAGACCACCAGCAGGGACAAGAACTGAAAACTCGACGCGCTGTAGAACACGGCGCTTGCCACAAGAAGCCACAGGTTGCGGCCAGACGGCTTCAGTCGCGCGTGGACCAATACCGCGAGCGGCAAGAACAGGAACAGGAATGAGTAGTCAAAAAACAGCACCGAGGCGGCTGAGCTCCACCCGATTGGGCGCCCCCCGCACCGACCCGTCAAGTTTTGGCGTTTCGTCCTTCGGGCCGCTTCGTGTTTCGGCGATGTCCGCGTGATGCCGTAAGCGGACTACAAGCGGCACTACGTCCTGGGCGGATCGAAGGGATTGTCCGAGCGCACCGGGGGAGGGGCTTCGGGGCCACCGATCCAGGCGCCGGGATTTTGTTGCAACGATTGCGAACGGCGGAACTCGGCGTCGGCTTCAGCGGCGATTCGGTCCATCCTTCGGTTCTGAACGAACTTGTGAACCGCGCCCGACGCGACAAGCACGATGAGTCCGCCCAGAGGCGCGAGCAGGGTGGTCAAAATGCCCGCAACCCCGAAGACCAGCATGGCCAGAACGCCCCATTCCTGTCGTACGGATTGTATCCCGACGGATACCCCGACGATCCCCAGCGCCACTATCACCATACCGAACATTGTTTGGTTCTTCGTTTATTTTTTCGACAGGCCGCCCAGCCAGTCCAACTCGCCGTTCATTGAATCGAGCAAGCCCTTGCCGCGCTCGATCCACCTGCAGACGTAATAGATGTATCCCGTTGGCTCCTTCGGATCGAGCAGCGAGCGGGCGTTGTCGAGGAAGTATTGATCTGCCTCAGGACGCTTCAGCTCGAACCCAGCGCGGTACTTGGCATCGTAGCGCTTGCGCACCTGCGCACAGCCCCGGTCCATCAGGGCGATTGCCGCTGCGTCGTTTTGAAAATAGGTCAGCGCCAGCTGCGTCGAGTCGCGCTCAACCGCGTACAGGGAGCGATTCAGGTAGACCCACTCCACCGAGGAGGACTCGTACATGAACTGTTTGGCGCCCTGACCGATGACGAAGAATCGGTAGAAGAAGAATTCGTAGAACTGACGGGTCTCCTCGACGGTCGTCGCGCCGAACCAGGTCTGGATCAGCGCTTGCTGTTTCGTCGAGAGGTTCTCCCAGGCCGAGATATGCACTATTTCGTCACCAAGGTTGGCGACCAGGATCAAGCCCGTGAACGAGACATCGATCTTCTGCCTGTCGAGGATCGTGCGCACGTTGTATTCGGTGTGCATCTCAACTTGCTGGTTAAAGGCCGTCAATTCATTCAACACACGCTCCACCACCGACTTTTCCGGCACAGAAAGATCTTCGAAGGCCGGTCGTTCGTTGGTGACCGTCAAGTCGCCGCATGCCGAAAGCAAGAGCAGCCCAACCGACGCGAGCCTAGAAGTGAAACGCGACATATGCAGGTACCTCCAATCTGTCGACCATTGCGACGGGTCGCAAGGCCTTGATGTCGATAATCTCGGGACCACTCAAATGCGAGATGTTGAACACATGGTAACGAGCGCGAATGCCCACGCTCATCCAGCGGGTCAGCTGCTTGCCGATGGTGATGCCGCCGCCGATCCCCGTGGTCCAGGTTGACTCCTGCAGCGGGCTGATCACCATGTAACCACCGAATACGCCATCCAGTGAGACCAGCCATTCACTGCTCGGCGATGTGAGACGAATCGTGGGACCCAGCGTGACGTTAACGACCCAGAAGGCGATACCGGTGTCACCCAGGCCTTCCTTGTACGCGTTCTGAGAGCCGAAGGCAGAAAGCTCGAGGCCGAAGCGGCGGGAGAGCCAGGCCGCGAGCTCGAGTCCACCACCGATTCCCACCTCCATGTCCGGATCCACCACCAGGGACGAGCCACCAAAGCTGAGGGCGAAACGAAATGGACCGTTGCTCGCCGGCGTTTCCGGCTCGTCAAAGACATCCGCGCCCTGAACGACGTTTGGATCGATTCGCTCGGCGAGCATCGGCCCGTCATGCGTTTGCGCGGGGAGCATCCGACGCGGGCGCGCGGCGGGCCTTGTTTGCACCGGCACGGGTCTCTGCGGAAAGCGAGGTCGAGAGGGCCGTGCCACCGTTCCTGGCGTTGCGATCGGCGTGGGCGCCGGAGCGGGTGCCGGCGCTGCAAACGTGGGAACCGGGGGACGCGGTGCCGGAGCGGGAGCGGGCACCATCGGAATCAACGGACGTGGTGCCGGAACCGGAGCAGGCGCGGGGGCGGGCACCATCGGTATCAAGGGCGCGGGGGCCGCAACCGGACGCGGGCGGACGATCGGGGCGGAAGGCACCGCGGGGGCAACCGGTCGGGCCGTCGGGGGAATGGCTCCTGGGGCGGCCGGGGAGACCGGGGTCGGGATGGCGCCCCGGACGTAGGGTTTGGAGGGTCGGGCGACCGGCGCGACGTTTTGGGCAAAAGCTCCCGGTGCGATCGACATCGCGATCCCAAAACCGAGCAGCAGCAGCCTCGAACGCATGCGTTCCATCCCAAATTAAGATGACGGGGTGAAATCTTTCACGTCGCCAACCAATTTAGACAATCTTACGCCAATGCCCCGAATTGTACATTCCGAATGCGGCATATTGGCGCCTGACGCCGCCTTGCTAGGCTCGGCCGGCCTTGCTTTCACGCCTTTCCGCCACCATCCGGGAGCACGGGTTGCTTCAAAAGGGCGATCGCGTGCTGGTGGGTCTGTCCGGGGGACCCGATTCCTGGGCCTTGCTGCTCGGGCTGCAGCGGCTGGCCGGCCGACTTGAGCTGCAGGTCGAGGCGGTCTACGTCCACCACGGGTTGCGGGCCGAGGCCGACGACGAGGCGAGGGAGGTCTTGGCGGAGTGCCAGCGGCGGGGCATCGTTTGTCACACGATTCGGCTGACTGGCCTGCAGCTTCGGTCGGGCAAGGTGTCGATGGATGAGGCGCGCACCGCTCGGCTTGATGCGCTGCAAAGGCTCGCGAAAAAGCGGCGCTGCGGGCGAATCGCGCTTGGGCACCATGCCGACGATCAGGCCGAGACGGTCCTGTTTCGCATCATTCGGGGCACCGGCCTGTCGGGACTTTCGGGCATTCCATACCAACGGGAGCCCTTCATTAGACCCTTGCTGGATGTGCGTCGCAGCGAGATCGAGGCGTTCGTCCGCAAGCAAGGGATCGTGCCCGTCGCGGATCCAAGCAACGCGAATCAGCGCTACGCCCGTGCCCGCATTCGGCACGCGATCTTGCCAATGTTGCGGCAGGAAAATCCACGGATCGTCGAGGCACTGGTCGAGCTGTCACGACAGGCCAGGGGCGTCGGAGATTCGCCGGCGAAGTTGCCGCTGCATTTGCCCCGGCAGGCCGCACGGACGATCGAAAAACTTAGGGCGGCCAGGAGCGGCACGCGAGGGGTGGATGTGCGGGGAGGGCGGGTCGAGGTTCGTTACGGCGAGCCGGCCTTTGTCGCCGGTCCCGGCACACCCGCGGTGTCTCCCGTGGCGGTGACGATCACCAAATCCGGTGTGTATCGTGGCGCGAACGAGCAGCGGTTTCGAATTCGTCTCGCCTGTCGTGTGCGTCCGGACAACGACGCGGTCGCCTTTGACGCCGCCGCGCTGCAGTTGCCGCTCGTGTTGCGGACCCGTGAACCCGGCGATCGGCTCGCGCTTCGCGATGGCGCCGGACGACGCAAGCTACAAGATCTGATGGTGGATGCGCGCATTCCCCGGCCCGAGCGCGCGGCCTGGCCCGTTCTCGTCGATGGAAGCGGCACGATCCTCTATGTTCCAGGCTTCAGACCATCCGAATTTGCACGCCCCGGAGCACAGACGCGCCGCTGGTTGGTTGTGGAAAACCTCGGGAAAGCACGGTAGCGGCGCCATCCTGTGGAAAAACGCTCGTGATTTCGCGGATCGCGGAACATTGACGGACCCCCGATCGGAGACAATACTTCGACCGAAGTCGACTTTTCGACCGGAAAGGACCTCGGGTGCGTCAAAGCCACAAGACGTTTTTGCTCTGGATAATGGCCATCCTGGCATTCGTTATCATATTTCAGATAATGAATTCGAAGAATCCACCGACGCCGGTGCAGTTCTCGCAATTCATTTCGGATGTTGAGAAGAAACCCGAGACCGTTCGGGAACTCACGATCCTGATGAACGACAACTACGCCACGTATCTTTACGATACGAAGTCGGGTCAGCAGTTCCTGACCAACGGTTATATCGGCGAGCAGATCCTGGACAAGCTCTCGAAGTCCGGCATCAACTTCAAGATTCAGCGCGAGAACGAGGACAACCTGTGGAAGCAGGTGCTGGTCGGCTGGTTGCCGACGGTGGTGTTCATCGTGCTCATCCTGCTGTTCATGCGACAGCTTCAGGCGGGTGGCGGCAAGGCGATGAGCTTTGGCAAGTCGCGCGCAAAGCTGCTGAACGAAAACTCGAAGAAGATCACCTTCGCTGACGTTGCAGGCGTGGAAGAAGCCCGCGACGAGGTTGAGGAAATCGTTGCGTTCCTGCGCGACCCGAAGAAGTTCACGCGTCTCGGTGGTCGTATTCCGAAGGGCGTCTTGATGATGGGGCCTCCCGGCACCGGCAAGACCTTGCTGGCCCGCGCCATTGCGGGTGAGGCAGGCGTGCCTTTCTTCTCGATCTCGGGCTCTGACTTCGTCGAGATGTTTGTCGGCGTCGGCGCGAGCCGCGTGCGCGACCTGTTTGAACAGGGCAAGAAGAACGCCCCGTGCATCATCTTCATCGACGAAATCGATGCGGTGGGTCGCCACCGTGGTGCCGGCCTTGGCGGCGGTCACGATGAGCGCGAGCAGACCCTGAATCAGCTGCTGGTCGAGATGGACGGCTTCGAGTCCAATGATGGCGTCATTCTGGTCGCCGCAACGAACCGACCGGACGT
>Ga0169931_10012421_pt1 | contig 11809 bp, 10 predicted proteins | sample Kivu_15m_20L_FD_129675 | JGI IMG/M metagenome (GOLD analysis project Ga0169931, IMG submission 129675) | Freshwater microbial communities from Lake Kivu, Western Province, Rwanda to study Microbial Dark Matter (Phase II) - Kivu_15m_20L... | ecosystem: Environmental > Aquatic > Freshwater > Lake... | reverse complement strand
GCCTCCATCGGGTAGAACTCGCAGGAGGGCACCTGCTTGAGCGCGGCCGCGTGGAACACGTAGTCCACCCCGCGCAGCGCCTCGTGCACGCTCTCGTAGTGGCGCACGTCGCCGATGTGGAACTTCACGCGGTCGCTCTTCAGCCGCAGCCGCATGTCCTCCTGCTTCTTCTCGTCGCGGCTGAACACGCGGATCTCGCGCAGCCCGGTGGCGAGCATCCGGTCGAGCACCGCGTTGCCGAAGGAGCCGGTGCCCCCGGTGATCAGCAGGACCTTGTCGTCGAACATCGATACCACCCGCGCCCCTCGTGCCCGTGCGCCGGCTCAGCCGAACGCGTGCATCCGCCGCACCAGCTCGGGCCAGGGCTGCGCCCGCCAGCCGGTGGCCGCCTCGAACCGCGTCCCGTCGAGCGAGCGGTCGATCGCCACGCGGTCGTCCGGAACGATCTCGACCGCGCGGCCCCAGCGACGCGCCACCAGCACCAGCAGGTCGTGCTTGGCGATCGGCGCCGCGGCGACATGGTACAGGCCGACCAGCCCGGGCTCGGGCAGCACGTGATCGCGCAGCACCGCGGCGAGCTCGACCGTGGGCAGGCCCGAGAACACCGCACGCGTCCAGCCGCGGACCGGCCCGGGCTGCGCGAGGAACCACGCGACCAGGCCGTGCGCGCCCACCAGCTCGGGGCCGACGATCGAGGTGCGCAGCGTCACCGCGTGCGGCGCGCCGACCTCGCCGAGCAGCTTGCTGCGCCCGTACAGGTCGGCCGCGTCCGGCAGGTCGTCCTCGCGGTAGCCGCCGCGGGCTCCTGAGAACACGCAGTCGGTGCTCACGTGGACGAGTCGCGCGCCGGCCTCGCCGCACAGCCGTGCGAGCCGGTGCGGCAGCAGCGCGTTGACCGGGATCGCGACCAGCGGGTCGTCGGCCTGGGCGAGCTGCTTGACGACGCCGACGCAGTTGATCACCGCGGCCGGGCGCTCGCGCTCGAGCAGCCCGCGCAGCGCCGGGTCGGACAGCGCGTCCACGCCGGTGACCAGGCGCGCACGCAGCGTCGCATCGAACCAGCGCGCCGCATCCGGTGCGCGCGCGGCGCCGACCACGTCCAGACCCGGGGTGTGGCCGAGCAGGCGGAACACCACGTGGCCGAGCATGCCGGTCACGCCCAGGACCAGGACCTTCATCGTGCCTCCGGGGTATCGCCGCGAACCGCCGCGGCCGCATCGCGCGTCGGGCCGCGGCCGCCCGCCGCCGGCGCGAACAGCTCGAGCAGCCTGCGGGCGAGCCGCTCGGGCTCGAAGTGCTCGAGGTAGTACGCACGGCCGCGGCGGCCCATCGCGTCGAGCACCGGAGCCGGCGCGTCGGCGAGCCGCTCGATCGCCGACGCGAGCGCCGCCGCGTCCTGCGCGGGCACGCACAGACCGGCGCCCGCCTCCTCGACCACCCGCGCCCCCTCCCCGTCGAGCGCCGCCACCAGCGGGCGCCCGGCGGCGAGGTAGGCCTGAACCTTGCTGGGCACGGTCATGCGGAACGCGTCCTCGGCCGCGAGCGTGACCAGCAGCGCCGATGCGCGCGCGTAGACCGCCGGCATGGTCTCGGGCCCGAACCGCCCCGGCAGGTCGACGTTGACGAGACCGCGCTGCGCGACCTGATCGCGCAGCCACCCGCCGAGGCTACCGGCGCCGACCAGCACCAGGCGCACGTCGGTGCGCGCGCGCAGCCGCTCGGCGGCCTCGACGATCGTCGGGATCGCCTGCGCGGTGCCCAGGTTGCCGGCGAACACGACGTTGAACGCATCCGCGAACACGAACGGCGGCGCGCCCGGCGCCTCCTGCGACCGCAGCGCGAGCTCGCCCGGGTTCGGGTGGTAGACCACCTTGCGGGGGTCGGCGAGCCGCGCCACCTCGTCGACGAACGCCCGCGACTGCACGAGCAGCAGGTCGCAGCCGCGGTAGAGCAGCCGCACCATCCGCTCGACCGCCTTGAGCAGCGCGCGGCTGCGCACGAACCCGGTGGCCTGCAGGCTCTGCGGCCACAGGTCCTGCACCCACAGGGCGACCGGCCCGCGCCGCAGCGCCTTGAGCGCGAGCGCCGGCACCACCTGGGTGAGCGGCGAGTTGCCGTAGGCGAAGATCACGTCGAAGCGCCGGCCGCGCAGCAGCCACGGCGCCAGCAGCGCGCCGCTGGCGGCGAAGGTCAGATAGTTGAGCGCGAGCCCGACCGCGTTCGCCCGGCCGCGCGGCAGCATCGGCACCCGCAGCACGTCGACGCCCTCCCAGCGCTCGCGTACGACGCCGCCGGCCCGCCAGCCGTCGAACACGCGGCCCTCGGGGTAGTTCGGCTTGCCGGTCAGCACGGTGACCTGCGCGCCCGCATCACGCAGCGACAGCACGACCTCGTTGATCCGGAAGGTCTCCGGCCAGAAGTACTGGCTGACCACCAGCACCCTCATCGCCCGGCCCGGGCCGCGTCGGCCGCGGTCGTGATCGTGCCGGCCACACCCGGGTCGGGTGCGCCCGCCGTTCCCCCGGCCGGGGCCGTCGGCGGCAGGCGCGGGGCGAGCACCGCGCGCAGGAACGCGCTCGCGCCGCTCACCGGGACCGGCGGCTCGGCCGCGCCGAGGTGGCGCGCGACCGCCCGCGCGATCGCGCGCGGCGAGCGCGCATCGAAGGTCTGCGCGGGCACGCACACGTCGCGCACGAAGTCGCGCTCGGCGGCGAGGATCGGCAGCCCGGCGCGCGCCGCTTCCACCAGGGGCAGTCCGAACGACTCGGTGTCGGACGCGAACAGCAGCGCGCGCGCACGGCCGTAGAGCGCCAGCACCGCCTCGTGCTCCAGCGCGCCGAGGTTGTGGACGTCCAGGCCCTCGCGCCGCGCCGCGGCCTCGAAGGCGGCAGCGAGCGCGGCGTCGCGCGGCCCGAGCGTCACCGCGAGCGACGGCCGCAGGCCGCGCGCGGCGAGCAGCCGCCAGGCCTGGAGCACCTCCCGGTGGCGCTTGTGCGGCAGCCCGTCGGCGACGTAGACGAAGTCCCACGCGCCGTCGGCCGGCGCGCGGCGCGACGCGGCCTGCGCGAGCCAGGCGCCCGCCGGCGGGGGCGCACCGTCCGCACCGTCCGCGCCGTCCGCGCCGTCCGCGCCGGCCGGCGCCGGCCGGGGCCGCGGCGCGGGCGCGAGCTCGTCGGCGACGAACGGCATCACCAGCACGTCCGGCGAGCCGCCGTGCCAGTCGCGCAGCGCCTCGCCCATCGACGGCGTCTGCACGAACCAGGTCCGGACGCGCGACTTCAGCAGCGCGCCGAGACGGCGCTGCGCGGCGATCCGCACCCGGGCGGACACCGGATAGCCGTCGAGTGCACCGCGCTCGAGCAGCAGCCGGTTCTGCACCAGCACGACCGTGCGCGCCGGCGTGCGCAGCAGCGGCGGCAGGCCGTGCAGGCACAGCACCGTGTCGGCGCGGCGGGTCGTGCGCGCGAGCGCGCGCTGCGCGGCCAGCCGCGCGAACGGGCCCGGCCCGACCGGCACGAGCGCCGTACCCGGCGGGCGCGGCAGCGCCGGCAGTGCGCGCGCGTCGACGAACGCGATCACCGGCACGCCCGCCGAACCCGACAGCAGCGCGCGCAGCAGCACGAGCCCGCCGCCGGTACGCACGCCGGGCGCGAACATCAGCAGCCGCTGCGGCTCGCCGGCCATCGCGTCAGCCCGCCGCCGTATCGAGCAGCCGCGCGATCGGCGGTCCGCCGCGCGCACGGGCCGCGAGCGCGGGCAGGGCCGTCAGACAGCCGCCGACCTGGTCGATCCGGTCGGCGTGCAGCCGGCCGCCGGCTGCGGTCGGGCGCAGCGCGCGGTGCGCGAGCCGGGCCGCCCGCCGAGCGGCTTCGGCGGCGGCCTCCACGCCCACCCGCGCCCACAGCGCCGCCGGCGCGATGCCCTCGCGCTGCGCCCAGGTGCGCGCGGCGGCCGCGATCGGCCCGCGCCAGGCGGGCGAACTCACCAGGCAGGTCGCGTAGAGCCGCGTCATCCGGTACCTCGGCAGCAGCGCGGGCTCGACCGCGGCGAGGGTCGCGTGCACTGCGTGCGCCCAGACGGTCTCCACGCTCACGAAGCGGGGCAGCACCTCCGGCCACGCGAGGTCGCGGAAGCGTCGGGTGTGCGGATCCTCCTCGACGCGACCCACGTGGGTGCCGGTCGCGCTGCGGCCGGTGTTGCTGCCCCCCGAGGCACCGGGCAGCGTGAGCGGATGGTCGACCCACAGGTAGCGGTCGATGCTCGCGGCCACGCCGAGCGCGCCGGAGACGTCCGGGCTGGTGCCGTGGAACACCGCGCCGGCGCGTTCGCGCAGCCGTTCGAGCACCGCGCGTGCGACCAGCCCGTGGTAGACCTTCGGCAGGCCCTCGGTGCCGAGCGCGGCACGGCCCAGCGCCGCGAGCAGGTCGGCGCGCGCGTCGCGGCGCGCCACCGCCCCCCAGCGCCGCTTCAGGTACAGGCGCCCCGCGTGCCCGGCGCCGAACGCGCGCGAACGGAAGTCCGGCCACGCGTAGTTGGCGACCACCTCGGGGGCGATCGCCGCGGTGCCGTGCGCGTCGGCCCACTCGGCGGCATCGAGCGCCTCGGGCAGGATCGAGTCGTCGTCGCCGATCAGGCACACGTACCGGCCCCTCGCGAACGCCATCGCGCGGTTGTGGTTCTCGGTCATCGACAGCGGCTCGCGGCAGTGGACGTAGCGCAGCCGCACGTCGGCCACCTCGCGCATCGGCTCGGCGAGCGAGGCGTCCTCGCTGGTGTCGTGAACCACGAGCTCGAGCCGGGGCGAGGCGATCGCCAGCACGCTGCGCACCGCGTGCACCGCATACCGCGCGCGCTGGTGGGTGGGCATCACCACGCTGAGCAGCGGCTCGTCGCCGGCTCGCCCGCTCATCGGCGCCCTCCGGCGAGGCCGACCGCGCAGCACACCGCGAGCAGCAGTTCGAACGACGCCGACCCCACCAGCGGTTCGATGAGCGCGAACGCGAGCAGCGCGTGCAGCGCGGGGGGCCACGCACACGCCCGGGCGCCGCCCGCCCGCGCCCGTGCACGGTCGACCGCGCGCAGCACCGCGAGCAGCCAAGCCAAATAGGCGGCGAGCCCGGCGAGCCCGTAGTTCAGCCACAGCAGCATCACCGCATTGTGCGGCCCCCAGACGTCCTCGAGCGTGCGGTCGAGTTCGACGCGGGAGCGAAAGCCGTTCGGCCCCGCGCCCAGCCACGGCGACTCGGCGATCATCGCGTGCGCCGCCTGCCACAGCAGCGCGCGGTTCGCGACCGACGCGGGCGAGGCGAGTGCCTGGACTGCGGCCGCCGGCAGCGCACCGTCGAACTCGGGCTGCAGCGGCGCCCGCGCCTCGCCGCGCGGCCAGGACGCCGCCGCAACCGCGAGCAGGCCCGCGACGATCACCGCGACGGCCGCGCGCTCGGCGCGTCCGGGTACCCGCGCCAGCCTCTGCAGCAGCAGGAACAGCACGAGCGCGATCAGGCCGCCCCGGGACAGCGTGGCGACCATCGCCAGCACGCCCAGCGCGGCGAGCCCGCGAGAACGACCCCAGACGGTCGCGACGAAGAACAGCAGGAAGGCGGAGAGGAAGTTCGAACGGCCCAGCGGCGTCTCGATCGCCTGCTTCCAGTCGGGCCAGGACAGCGCGTCGGCGAGCCCGGCACCCGCGAGGGCCAGCACCCACGCCGACAGCAGCGCGCCGCCCCAGACGAGCGCCGAGCGCACGACGCGCGCGAGGTCCTCGACGCCGGCGAGCGCGACCACGCCGAGCAGCGCGACCGCGACCGGTACGGTCGCCGCCGCCGCCCGCCGCGGGCCCACCCAGTCGGACGCGGCGGTGGCCACCGCGGCGGCCGCGAGCACGCCCGCCAGCGCCCACGCCGGCGGCGGCATGCGCAGCGTGCCGGCGCGTGCGCGCAGCGCGGCGAGCGCCGCCAGCGGCACGACCGCGGCCGGCAGGTACAGCTCGCTCTGCTGCACCGGCACGCGCATCTCGCCAACGTACAGCAGCACCACCGAGGACCAGGCGAGTGCGCGCTGCAGTTCGGCGGATTCGAGCGCGCGGGATCCGGCGCCGACCAGTGCGCGGCTCATGCGCTGCCCGCTGCCCGGGCCGGCGCGACCCGCAGCACCCGTGCGGCGAGCGCGAACAGGGCCACCGCATCGACTGCGCAGCGCAGCGTCCAGGCGAGCGCCGCGCCGACCAGCCCCCAGCGTGCGGTCGCCACGACCAGCACCGCGACGTACGGCAGCAGCTCGAGCGCGTGCAGGATCGCGGTGCTGCGCGCGTGCCCGGCGCCCTGCAGCAGCGTGTAGGGCACCGAGGCGACGCCGCTCGCGTACATGCCCCACGCCAGCACCTGCAGCACCGGCGCGCTTTCGCGCGCGAAGGCCGGGTCGATCCACGCCGCCAGCAGCGGCTCGGCCCACCACGCGAGCGCGGCGACCACCGGCAGCAGCAGCGCGGCCAGCGCGAGCGCCGAGCGGTCGTGCATCGCCCGCATCGCGGCGTCGCCGGTCTGGGCCTGCGTCGAGAAGCGCGGGAACAGCACCGCGGTGAGCGCACCCGGCACGATGGCGAGCTTGGTCACCATCTCGTGCGGCGTCGCATAGTGGGCGACCGCCGACGCCGACAGGGTCGCGCCGATCACGAACCGGTCCACCACGTTCATGAGGAAGCTGATCGCGGTGCCCGCGCCCAGCCAGCCCGCCGAGCCCGCGATCACGCGCACGGTCGTCGCGTCGACCGTCGGGCGCGCACCCGCGCGGCGCAGCACGCCCCACGCGGGCACCGCGTGCGCGATGCAGCCCGCGATGCGGCCGGCGACCAGCACCCACGCGATCGCATCCAGCGCGGTGGAGCCGGCCGCGATCACCGCCAGCGGTCCGACGAAGGTCAGCAGCCCGAGCGGGATGCGCACCGCGTTGATGATGCCGAAGCGGTGGTCGGCCTCGAGCACGCCGCGCAGCCCGGCGGTCGCGACCACGAACGGCAGCCCGACCGCCATCGCCAGCACCGCGCGGTGCGCCTCGGCCGCATCGGGCAGCTCCCGGACCCATGCGACGCCGGCATCCGCCACCACCGCGAGCAGCGCCCCCGCGAACGCGCCGAGCGCTGCGAGCATCGCCAGACCGCTGCCGACCAGCCGCCCGACGCGGGCCGCGTCGCGCCGCGCGAGCGCCGGCGCCACGTGCATCGTCAGCGCCCGCCCCACGCCGAGGTCGAGCACGCCGAAGTACCCCACGACCGCCCAGATCAGCGCGAGCACGCCGAACCGCGCCTCGCCCAGCCCCGCGATCAGTGCCGGGAGGGTGGCCACCGCGACCAGCAGCGGCAGCCCGAGGCCGACCAGGTTCAGCGCGGTGTGACGGATCAGCATCGGGCGACGATCACTGCGCTCTCCCTCGTGGGCGGCCACGACGCGCCGCGCCCGCGGTTCGCGCCGGATTGTAGCCTGCCGTCTGCGGCGTCCCGACCGCCCCGCCAGGGCGGGGCTTGCATCGCCCGCACGACCCACGGCGAAGGTGCGTCGTTGCAGCGGTCCCGGCCGGTCACCGCGACCGCGTGCGCCGCGGCCCGGGGGACACGTCGTGGCGCGGTCGAATCGAGGTGCGGCCGATGCAGCGGTACCGACCTGAATGCCCGCGTACGGCGGCTGGCGCCGCGGCTCGCCTCGTGCGGACGGCGATCGCCGGGATCCCCGGCCCACCGGGGTCCGGCGCTCCGCAGACTGCGGTCGATGCGCGATCGGACGATCCCGATTCGTGCACACTGCGGGTTCCGAGGCGCCGTCGAATGGAGGAGATCGATGAGAACGGTGAAGAGTGCGCTCGCTCACAAGGGCGGCTCGCTCATCCATGTTCGCTCCGGCGACATGGTGGTCGACGCCCTGCTCAAGATGCGTGACAACCGCGTCCGGTCGGTGCTGGTCATCGACGATGACGCGCTGGCGGGCATCGTGACCCAGGGCGACTGCGCGATCAGGGTGCTGCTGCCGGGACTCGACGCGAAGCAGACGCCGGTGAGTCAGGTGATGACGCGCAACCCGGTCACGGTCAAGCCGGCCGACCCGCTCGAGGGTTGCATGACCCTCATGGCCTCCAGGGGCTTCAGGCACCTGCCCGTGCTCGAGGCGGGCAAGGTCGTGGGCGTGATCTCGATCGGCGACGTCGTGAAGGACATCATCCGGGACCTGGAGCTCAACGTGGGCGACCTGACGCGCTTCATCATGACCGACGGCCCCGGGGGCTGATCGACGACGTCGGGGCTGCGTGCCCGCGCGGCCGCCCCGTCCTGCTCCGGCCCGATCTCGCAGGGCGAACGGCGGGCCGCGCCCCCGCGCCGCGCCCGGTCAGCGCTTGCGCAGCTGAAGGGTCAGCGTTTCGATCTCCTGGCCGACGCGCTCGAGGTCCCTGAACAACTCGTTCACGTACTCGTTCGCCGGAAGACTCGAGCGTGCGTGCTCGAGTCGAGCGGCGGCATGGACGAGCTTCGCCTTCAGCCCGTCGGCAGTCCTGACCATCAGCGCGTTGACGGCTCGCGGGCCCAGCATCCAGAGGTCTCGGAGCCACTCGGGGCCCGCTTTCGCCAGGTTCGCCTTCTTGGCCCGCTGGAGCGCCCGATCCAGCTCAACGAGCCTGTGGCGGTCTTCGGTGCCGAGCGTCGGCGCGCGCTCCAGGCCCTGTTTGCGCGCCAGCTTCAGCAGGTCACTGTGCACCGTCTTCAGTTCCTCGGGGCTCGGTGGCGGATTCGAGCCATCGCTGCGCCTCGCTGCACGGGGGATCAGCGACGCACCGGGGTCCGCAGCCGGCCCGGTCGGTCCCGGAGCCCAGGCCCGTTGCGGGCCGCCGATGGGCGGGGTCGCCATGTCTATTCGTGCCGCAGCACGCCCGGGAGTGGACGGTCCGCGATCATCACATCGCGGCTGCCGGCCCGAAAGTAGGGTCGACCCGAGGGGCCGACGGGTCGGCGCGGGGCCGTGCCCGCGGGCGGGTATGTCCCGCGCCCCGCGTGCCGCCCGCGGATCGGCATCGGGCGACAGCCCCTGCGCTATCCTTCGCCGGCGGTCGCAGCGCGCCGGGCCAAGGCTCGCGCCGGATCCCAGGCCGCCGTCCATACCGCCCCGGACCTCCACGATGACGCTCGCCATCGGCGACCTGCAGGGCTGCGACGCACCGCTGGTCGAGCTGCTCGCACGGGCCGCGCCGCGCGCGGGCGAGGCGATCTGGTTCGCCGGCGACCTGGTGAACCGCGGGCCGGACTCGCTCGCCGCGCTGCGCCGCGTCGCAGCGATGGGCGAGCGCGCGGTGACGGTGCTCGGCAACCACGATCTGCACCTGCTCGCCGCGGCCTCGGGCGCGCGCCGGCCGAATCGCTCGGACACGCTCGCTGCGGTGCTCGACGCCCCCGACCGGCAGGCGCTGATCGACTGGCTGCGAGCACGCCCGCTCGCGCACCTGGGCAGCGGCCACCTGCTGGTGCACGCGGGGCTGTTCCCGCAGTGGAGCGCCGAGCAGGCGGTCGCGCTCGCCGCCGAAGTCGAACGGGTGCTGCGCGGCCCGCACTGGGGGGACTTCCTGCGCGTGATGTACGGCGACGCGCCGGCGGTCTGGGACGATGCGCTCGCCGGCGACGACCGCCTGCGCGCGATCGTCAACGCGCTCACGCGAATGCGCTTCGTCGACGCCTCGGGGCGCATGGACTTCACGGTCAAGGAGGGCGCGCCGGCCGCCCCGCCGGGCCTCGTGCCGTGGTTCGACGCACCCGGGCGCCGCAGCGCGGGCACACCGGTGGTATTCGGTCACTGGTCCACGCTCGGGCTGCTGCTGCGGCCGGACCTGGTGGCGCTCGACACCGGCTGCGTGTGGGGCGGCGCGCTGACCGCGGTCAGACTCGAGGACCGCGCAACCTTCCAGGTGCGCTGCCCGCGGGCGCAGGAGAGCGGCACGGTCGCATCCGGCCGTGGTTGATCGTGACGCGTCCGCTGGAGCGCCGGCTGACCGGCGACAGGCACCGTGCCCGCGCGTCAGGACGTCAGGAGCCGCCCCAGTGCCGTGCGCACGAATGCCGCGCCCGGCCCGCTCTGCGGCAGCGCTCCGCGGACCCGATCGCGCACGGACGCCTCGTCGAGCCCCGCCGCGACGCCGGCAGCCATCGCCGCCTTCCAGGCATCCAGCGCGTCGAGTCCGGTGACCTCGTAGCCGTGGCCCAGGGCGATCCAGTGCAGCGAGGCGAGCGCCGCCTCGAGCGCGAAGGCCGGCTGCTTCGCGGCGAGGTCGCGAGCCGCCCGGTTCAGCGTCCTGGGGTCCGCGGGGCTGGTGCGGGCCAGCTCGATCGCCCGTTCGTAGAGCCCGGCATCCTTGGCGGCAGCGAACCACTTGCCCTCGCCGCCGGGAGACGCGGCCACGAGGTCGCGCAGGATGTCCACAGGCGCAATGCCGGGATACTTCCGCGCGATCGCGCGGAAGGTGGCCAGGTGGGTCGTGGCCCGGTTGGCATCGATCGCATGCCGCCGGTACGCCTCCTCGGACAGTCCGCTTGACAAGAGGATCCGTTCACAGACCAGCGCGATCGCCTGGGGTGGGTCGTTCAGGCCGCGTGAAGCTTCCGCGTAGCGCAGGGCCTCGGCCTTGCGCCCGAGCGCCACCAGCGCCTGCACGCCCCAGCGCCGATCGTGCCACCAGGTGAACGGGGCTCGCTCGAGCAGCGTGAGCAGCGCCTCGTGCTGGCCCGCGGCGAGCATGCAGGACAGGCACGCGGACGTGCCCTTGAACACACCGAACCCCGAGCCCCGCTCGCTCCAGATCCGCTCGACGACGGGTTTGAACTCGGCCACCCATCGTTCGGCGAGCGTTCGTTCGACGCACAGGGTGCCCCAGTGATCGGCGAGCGCCTCGATGTAGCCGATGCCGTCGTCCTCGACCGCCTGCCAGAGCCGATCCAGCCAGCGCTGCCGATCCGCCGGACTCCACGGCGCCTGCGCGATCAGAGGCACCAGTGCGTCGAGCGCCCGATTCACGGCGCCGCCCATCGCTCCCGAGGAGCCGTCGACCCCTTCGATCGCGGGGACCAGTTTCTCCAGCAGCACGATGGCGCCTTCGGCGGCGAGCGCGCGATCGGTGCGCGCGGCGAGTCTGATCTCGGAGACGGCCTCCCTCAGTCGTCGGATGGCGCCGTCGGAGCGCCAGCCGAATGCGTTGCAGCGGAATCGCGGAACGAAGGCCCAAGCGTGCCTGGCGGTCATGACGGGTGGCGACCGGGTTGCGATGCACGATGCGCGTCACGGACGCGCTCGAGGTCGCGGCTGTTCCACACGGGGGCGCTCGAGCTCGCGTTCGCGCTGCCGGTGCGGGCTGCCGGCGTCACGGTGCTGCTCGTCCTCGAGCTCGGCAAGGCGCAGCTGCGCCGGCTGCGGACCGCGCGCTGAACCGCCACCGTGCGCCGACCGCAGCCATGGCCCACCGCTTGCTCAAGCCGCGCGCACCTCCACCGCCGTGTCGTTGTAGCAGGCGCCCCGCGCGAGGTCGGCGCGGTCCTCGGCCGAGGTCAGCGCGCTGATGGTCTGGCCGGTGGGGCTGGTGGCCAGCCAGGCGCCCTTCTCCGAGGCGACCACGCCCGGGGGCACCGCGTCGGTCACGCGCAGCGGCATCTCGACCTGGCCGAGCGCGTTGAACACGCACACCGGCCCGCCGTCGGTCAGGCCCCGGGCCGCGGCATCGGTCGGGTGCATCCACAGCGACGGGGTCTCGTCGCGCCGGCCGCCGCGCGGCAGCAGCGTGGACGAGATGC